>MDSV01001462.1_pt1 | contig 15928 bp, 16 predicted proteins | sample 810851 | NCBI WGS metagenome assembly MDSV01 (sample SAMN05326640, study PRJNA326480) | marine metagenome | isolation source: seawater | place: Atlantic Ocean: North East | collected 2012
AAAATTCACCTGGACTTCTGTCTGCTCTAGCATCTTCATCTCTAAAACATGGTGCAATTTGAAAATATTTATCAAACCCTGATACCATAATTAATTGCTTGAATTGCTGGGGCGCTTGTGGCAGAGCATAAAATTTTCCAGGATTTAATCTGCTTGGAACCAAAAAATCTCTTGCACCTTCTGGGCTTGAAGATGTTAATATAGGAGTTTGAAATTCTAAAAATCCAAGTCTTAACATTTCGCTTCTGATAAAAGAAATAACTTGCGATCTTAATATTATATTTTCATGAATTTTTTTTCTTCTTAAATCTAAAAATCTATATTTAAGTCTAATTTCTTCAGAATATTCTTGATCACTAAAAACCGGCATAGGAAGTTCTTTACAATTTCCGAGTATTTCAAAAGAAATAATATTTACCTCAATTTCCCCTGTATCAAGATCGTTGTTTATTGTTTCATTATCTCTAACAACCACATTTCCAGTTACTTTAATAACACTTTCAAGTTGGATTTTTTCTAGTTCTTTAAAACTAGGATTACTTTTATCAATGATACATTGTGTCAAACCATAATTATCTCTAAGGTCAATAAATAAAAGATTACCATGATCTCTTTTCTTATTTATCCAGCCGGATAAAACAATGTTTTCACCACTGTTTTTCTTATTTAGTTGATTGCAATTATGAGTTCTATATTTATTCAATTAATCTCCTAATACTTCTTTAATAATTTTAAAGTCTATTGATTTTTTTCTTTTTAAACTAACTTTGTCCACTTTATATATGAATTCAAATATTTTTCCATATGATCTATCTATTCTTTTAATGATGTAATCAATCAATTTTTTATCAATAACAATTTGTCTATCAGAAAAATTTTTTAAAATAAGAGCAAACATTAAATCGTCATCAGGTTTTTCAATATGAGCAATTAGACAGTTTTTTACTCTTGATCGCAAATCAATTAGTTTTAAATCTAATTTTTCAATAGGTATTATTGAATTAATAATTAAGTATTTATTATCTTGATCAATAGTATTAAATAAAGAATAAATTAATTGCTCATTAATTTTTTCTGTGAAATTTTCAAGTATTACGTTTTTAAATGTTTTAATCGTATTTAAATGTTTATTTTCAAAAGAATTAGCATCAATAATAATTCCTTTAAATTTTTTTAAGAAGATATTTATTAAATGTGATTTACCTGAATATCTATCTCCACAAATATTTAAGAAATTTTTTTCCCATTTTGGCCAACTATGAATAATATTAAATGCAAAATAATTACTTTTACTTACATAAAAATCATTATCTTTAAAATTTTGTTTATAGTCAAAATTTAATAAAAGTTGATTCAAATCTTTCATTTAATTGTCCAAATTGATTTATCATTATTTATTATAATATTTTCATCACTTAAATCATTAATAAATTTATTGGGAACTCCATTATAAATAATTTTGATATAAATATTTTGATTATCAAATTTTAAAATTTCATAACTATCCACTAAATCAAGTTTAATTAAAGTATCTTCAAAAACTTTAATCTTATTATAATGCTTAGCATTAATCGAAATTGTTAGAGGAAGTTTAATAGATGTATTTATTTGATTAATTTTTTTCCAATAATCTTCATAAATTATTTTTAATTCTTTCAAAACAAAATAAAAATCTTTTTCATTAGATAAATCAATATCATTAAATCTTTCATTATTTATTTTGGAGTATTGATTTAAATTCATTTTTGATAAAATTTGTAAGTTTTTCTTATTTTTATAGATAATAACTATAATATAATCTTCCATATCGTATTTTTCGATTATTTTTTTAAAATCATATTCTTCAATAAAATTACTATTAAGTGAAATTAAACTTAAATCCTCTATATCCTCAGTTGGTAAGATATAGTTTAATAAATTAAATCTTTCATTTTTATCATTCCAATTTTCATAAAATATATTACCATTAAATAAAAAGACATTATCAGACTCTAAATCTACTAAAATAGGAATTAAAATTAATTTCTTTTTTACAGGAATAGATGGAAAAATATTTTTTTCTTTGAAAAAAAGTAAAGTATTTTTTTTATTAAAATTTACGTCAAAATTAACTATATATGTTTCATTAATAAACCTTTCATCGCTCATGGTAAAAGAGTCAATCAAATTTTTAACGTCATCTAAGTTTATATCTTTAATTTTTTCTTTATCACCTGAAGTTGTAATCTGTGAAATCAATTCTTTGAATGCTTGTTTAAATCCTTTTTCTATAACTTTTTCTTTATTAAAATTTAGTTCAAAGGCTCGGAAATCTCAAGATCTAATATTTGAAATGAATCAGCTTTTAAAGGTGTTAAGAAAATTATATTTATAAATAGAATGGATGAAAAAAAAAATATATACAGTTTACTAAAATTATTTAATTTTTTATTAATTTGCATATTTGATACTAATGAAAAAACAAAAATTTACATATGAAAAAAGTGGTGTAAATATAAACGCTGCAGATAACTTTGTTAAATTCATATCAAATATTTCATCAAATAATAAAGGCAAAAAAAAGTTTAAAAACATTGGTGGTTTTGGCTCAATCACAGACATTCCAGGTAATTTAAAAAGCCCAAAAATTGTTGCCTGCACAGATGGTGTTGGAACAAAAGTAGAAATAGCAAACACTCTCAACAAATATGATTCAATTGGGATTGATTTGGTTGCTATGAGTGTGAATGATTTAATTGTTCAAGGAGCAAAACCTCTAATATTCCTAGACTACATATCAATTAACAAAATTGATTTAAAGAAGCTAAAATCCATCCTTAAAGGAGTAGTAAAGGGTTGTAGAATTTCCAATTGTGAATTAGTTGGTGGAGAAACAGCGGAAATGCCAGGAACCTATGAAAAAGGAAAATTTGATATAGCTGGTTTTGCTGTAGGTATCGTTGATAAAAAAAAAATTTTACATAAAAAAAATATTAAAAAAAATGATTTAGTTCTAGCTATACCTTCTAACGGAGTACATTCCAATGGCTACTCTCTGGTAAGATATATTCTTAATAAAAATAAAATTAATTTAAAAAATAATAAATTTTTAAAAAAAGAACTACTTAAACCTACAAAAATATACGTAAAAGAAGTTTTAAATTTAATCAATAATAATCTAATAAAAGGATGTGCAAATATTACTGGTGGCGGAATTGCAGATAATATTAAACGAATAATTCCAGATGGCATGATTGCAGATATTGATTTAAATAAAATTAAAACTAAAAAAATTTTTAAATGGTTAAAAAAAAATAATATAGAAGATAAAGAAATGTTAAAAACATTTAATTGTGGAGTTGGTTTTTGTTTAATCATTAACCACAAAAATTTAAATAAAATCCAAAAAAGTTTTACAAAAGAATTCAAACCATATGTAATCGGAAAAATAATTAAAGGAAAAAATAAAGTAAAATTTAATGGAAAAATTAATTGGTCTTAATAAATTTAAAACTGCAGTTTTTATCTCAGGAACTGGTAGTAACCTTAAAAATCTAATCAAATTTTCTAAAATAAAAAAAACTCCTATTTCAATTAATTTAATTATTTCTAATACTAATAAAGCTAAAGGTTTAAGGTATGCTAATCAATTTAATATAAAAAAAAAAATATTTAATTTTCAAAATATTAAAGATACAGAAAAAAAAATTTTGATATTATTAAAAAAAGAAAAGATTAGTTTAATTTGTTTAGCGGGCTTTATGAAGATTTTATCTAAAAATTTTATAAAAAGATTTGATGGGAAAATAATTAATATTCACCCCTCTCTTCTTCCTAAATATAAAGGTTTAAACACTCACAAAAAAGCTATAAAAAATAAAGATAAATATGGAGGTTGTTCAGTTCATTATGTGACCTCAAAATTAGACTCTGGTAAAATAATCTTACAAAAAAAAGTTAAAATTACCGCTAAAGATGATCTTATCACGCTTTCAAAAAAAATCCTTAAGGAAGAACACAAGCTATATCCTGCTGCTATCCTAAAAATTTTTAATTAATCTTTAAAAAAAAAATCTATTTCTATTTTAGCGTTATCTACACTATCAGAACCATGAACTGAATTTTTATCAATAGAAATTCCATATTTTTTTCTAATAGTTCCTTCTTCTGCATCCTTAGGATTTGTTGCACCCATCAATTCCCTATTTGCTAATACTCCATTCTCTTTTTCAAGTATCATAACTACAATTGGACCAGATGATAAGTATGCGCATAAATCATTATAAAAAGGCTTTGTTTCATGTACTTTATAAAACTGTTCTGCTTCAGATTTAGCTATTTTAATTTTTTTTTCTTTCAAAATGCTAAAGCCATTATTTTTAAACATCTCTTTAATTTCAATATCTAAATTTCTTTCAACAGCGTCAGGCTTAATAATTGATAAAGTTTGTTCTAAATTACTCATAATGTTCCTCTATTAGTTGATTTAATAATCTTACCCCAAAACCTGTTGCACCACCTGGATTTAAATTTGCAGCTTTTTTTGAAAAAGCCATTCCAGCTATATCTAAATGAGCCCAAGGTGTTTTATTTGTTACAAATCTTTGTAAAAATTGTGCAGCAGTAATTGATCCAGCACCACCTGAGTAATTAATATTTTGAATATCCGCTATTGGAGAATTCATTAGTTTGTCATAATTTTCATGTAATGGAAGTCTCCAAACCTTTTCTTTTACTTTTTCACCTACATTAAATAATTTTTTTGATAATTCATCATTGTTAGAAAATAAACCAGCATATTCTTCTCCTAGAGCCATTATTATCGCACCTGTTAAAGTTGCAAGATCAATCATAAATCTTGGTTTAAATTTTTTTTCAGTAAAACTTAAGGCGTCGGCTAAAACTAATCTTCCTTCAGCATCCGTATTTAAAACTTCAATAGTTTTTCCATTAAAGGCTTTAACTATATCTCCTGGTCTTTGAGCATTACCACCTGGCATATTTTCAACTAAACCAACTACACCAACAGCATTTACTTTAGCTTTTCTAATTGCTAAAGTTTGTATTAATCCAGCAACAACAGCTGAGCCGGCCATATCATATTTCATTTCTTCCATAAATTTTGCAGGCTTTAAAGAAATACCTCCTGTATCAAAACAAACTCCTTTACCAACAAAAGACAAGGGAGACTTTTTATCTTTTTTATTGCCATTCCACTCTAACGTGACAAGAAAAGATTCATTTGCACTTCCTCTTCCAACTCCTAATAATGAATGCATTCCTAATTTTTTGAGTTGTGTCTCATTATAAGTTGTAACTTTTATTCCTAATTTTTTTAACTTTAAAAGTCTATTTGTATATTCTCTTGGATTAAGGACATTTGGTGGTTCCGAAACTAAATCTCTTGCGAAAAAAGTACCCTCTTCTATTGCCTTAAATCTTAATTCATTTTTTATTGTAATTTTATTTCTTTTTCCAATCACATTTATCAAAATTAGTCTTATATCTTTTTTAGATTTGTAGATATTAAATTCATAAGATTTTAATTTTAAACCATGTAAGAAATAACCTATAAAATTTTCAGTTGTACTATTAATGCTATCAGTATTTAAAGTATACTCACTTTTCTTCCCATAATTTATATACCCATAAAATTCTGCCCCTAAGCTTTCTATATCTGAAATTTTTAAATTTTTTTTTATAGCTATCAAAATTATTTTTTTTTTTAGAACTGAACTCAAAAACAAGTAAATTTTTTTTTAAGTCACTCGTTTTCAATAAATCATTTATGTAAACAAATTCCGCACTAGAAATATGTTTTTTTATCCCATTAATTTTAAAGCCTTCTTCAACGAATAATACGAGATTATTTGAATTAGCTTTGTTTTTATAGAAGACTTGAACACTCATAAATTTATAATATATATTTAGGGTTGAAAGTTATATATGTTCTTCTTTAAGAAATTTCAATGAAAAAAAAAAATTTTAAAAAAATTATATTTGATATTAATATTTTTTTTTTAATAGTTTTAATATCATTAGGATCTATTGTATGGGTAATTCAGGCTGTAAATTTTTTGGATTTTATTGTTGAGGATGGTCATGGCTTTCGAGTTTATTTTTACTATACACTCTTAAATTTTCCTAAAATTCTAAGTGCAATATTTCCTTTTATTTTATTTTTATCATTATTCTATACATTCAATAAATATGAAAATAATAATGAGCTTCTAATTTTTTGGACAAATGGGATTACAAAAGAAAATTTTGCTAAAACTTTTGTTAAGTTTTCTCTAATTTATTTGATAATCCAAATCTTATTAACTACAATTGTTGTTCCAAAAAGTCAGAACCTAGCAAGATCTTTTATTAGAACTTCAACTATTGATTTTTTTCCCTCTTTACTTAAAGAAAAAAAATTCATTGATACTGTAGAGAATCTAACAATTTTTATTGAAAAAAAAAATAGTAAAGGAGAGATGTTTAATATTCTTTTAAAAGATAAACTTGATGATGGTAGTTCACAAATTATTTATGCTAAAAAAGGTTATTTAAATATTCTAGATGATGAAAACTTTTTAATTTTAAAAGAAGGAAAAATTATCAATATTGAAAATGAAGAAATAGTATCTTTGGATTTTGGAGAAACTAAATTTAATTTATCTAAATATACTACCAAAACTACTACTTGGCCAAAAATACAAGAACATAAAACTTTTACTTTATTTAGTTGTGTAGTAAATATTTTACTTAAAGAAAAAGTATTAAAAGAAAATTTTTACTTGAAGTGTACACCTCAATTTTACAGTGAAGTAGTCCAAGAATTACTTAAAAGAATTTATTTACCTATCTATATACCTGTTATATCATTAATAGCTTGCTTTCTTATAATAAAGTCAAAAGAGAGTTTTAATTACTCAAAAATAAAAATTTTACTTTTTGTCATTGGTATTTTAACTATAATTATTTCTGAACTGTCTATTAAATTAGCAAGCATCAATCAATTAGCTTTTATAATATTTTTATTCATTCCAATTTTAATTTTTATTTTAACATTTAATATTTTTAAGATTAAATCCAAAACAATATAAACTATGACTTTTTTAAAAACTTATATAAAATATATATCGAAAGAATTTTTTGAAATAATTATTAAAATTTCATTAGTCTTTTATTCGTTAATTTTTATTTTAACAATATTTGAAGAATTAAATTTTTTTAAAGAAACTCAAGTTAGTCTATTATATCCAATATTTTTAACTTTTCTAAATTCACCATCAGTAATTTATGATATATTTCCATTTATATTTTTAATTTCTACACAGTTTTTTTTTATTAGAATTTTTGATAAAAATGAGTTGAGTATTTATAAAAATTTTGGTTTAAACAATTATAAGATATTAAAAATTTTAACCTCATTTACCTTAATTTTATCAATAGTAATAATATGTATTTTTTACAATCTATCTGCAAAATTAAAATTTTTGTATTTAGATTTAAAAAATAATTACGCTGATGATAATAAATATTTGGCTGTAATTACAGAAAATGGACTATGGATTAAAGATGAAATCAATGACTCTGTGCTGATCATCAATGCTGATTCAATAAATAACCATTTTTTGGTGGATGTCTCAATTATTGAGTTAACAAAAAACTTTGATTTAATTAGAAACATTGAAGCAGAGAAAATCGATATTAGTAGTACTAAATGGAAAATATTTAATCTAACTCAACATATTAATAAAGATAATGTCTCAATAAAAGAGGGTGAGCTGTATCTAGAAACAAACTTTAATTTAGAAAAAATAAATAATCTATTTTCTGACTTATCTTCTTTAACTATGTGGGAGCTTATAGATCTTAGAAATGATTATAAATCTCTCGGCTACTCTACGCTTGAAATTGATACTCATAGACATATGATTATTGCCTATCCAATATATTTAACAATAATGACAATGCTTTCTGGAATAATTATGTTAAATATTAAAGTTAATAAATCAAAAATGTTTAATTTATTATTAGGAATTTCGTTGTCTGTGATTATATTTTATATTAAATATTTCTTTAATGTTCTTGGAGAAAATGGAAAAATTCCAATTATATTATCTATATGGTTTCCACTAATAATATTATCAATTGTATGTTGCATAGGATTAGTAAGGATTAATGAAAAATAAAGTTATCAATATATTGTTTTTAGGATTTTTTTTAATAATTTTTTTTTCAAAAAACTCTTACACCAAAAATTTTGAATTTTTTGCAGATGAGTTAAAAGTTCTAAAAGAGGGAAATTTACTTATCGGGAATGATAATGTTAAAATATTATCTGAAGGTCAAGAAATTGAAGCTGACAAATTTGAATATAATAAAACTAATTTACATTTAAAATTATTAGGTAATGTAAAAATAGTAGATACTTTAAAAAATACAATTATGAATGGAAATAAAATAGATTATTTTGAAAAGCAAAATAAATTTTTTGCTGAAGATAAAGTCAGAATTAAAATTAAAGATAAATATACAATTGACTCTAGTGACCTTACATATTTAAAAGATGAAGAATATTTTTTTTCAGAAAAAAAAAGTACTTTTAGAGACACAATTGGAAATAAATTCGAATTAGATAAACTTCATTATTTTAAATTACTTAATAAAATTCGCGGATCTAAAATAAAATTTACTGATGTCCAGTTAAACAAATATTATATTGATGACTCAATAGTTGATTTAGAAAAAAACCAGATTGTTGGAAAAGACATAGCGATTGATTTTGCAAATGCAACATTTGGAAATGATAAAAATGAACCTAGATTAAAAGGAAACAAAATATATTCAAACCAAGATATTACAATAATTTCTAAGGGTATATTCACTACATGTAAAAAAACAGATAAATGTCCTCCTTGGACAATGCAGGCAAGTGAAGTCACTCATGATAAAGCAAAAAAAAGAATAAGTTATAAAAATGCATGGTTAAAAATTTATGATAACCCTGTGTTGTACTTTCCTAAGTTTTTTCATCCTGACCCAACAGTAAAAAGGCAATCAGGTTTTTTAATACCAAGAATAAGTAGTGCAAATACGCTTGGTTCTGCAATTGAAATTCCATATTTTAATGCATTAGCTGAAGATAAAGACTTTACATTTAAACCAAGACTTTATTCAGACAAAAGTTTAATTTTGCAGACAGAGTATCGTGCTGAAAAAGAAAAATCTTCACATATTTTTGATTTTAGTTTTTTTAATCATGGTAGTGAAAATATATTTAATAGTAAAAAAAGAAAAAGTCACTTTTTTTCAAACTCAATACTCAATCTTGAAAATGAAAAATTTGATAATACTAAAATTGAATTAAATATTGAAACAACATCAAACGATACTTATTTAAAAACTTATAAAGTAAAATCTCCTCTTATAGAAAATGAAACTTTATTAAATTCTTATGTAAATATTAACATGGACAATCAGGATACTTATATTAAAGCATCTGTGGAGTCTTATGTGGATTTAGCCCAAGATAAAAGAGAGAGATATGAATATATTTATCCAAATGTAGAATTTATAAAAGATATAAAATTGGATCCTAGTTATAATGGAATTTTAACATTTGACTCTAATTCATATCATAAAAAATATAGTGTTAATTCACATGATAGTACAAATATTAACAATTTTGAATATCAATCTTTTGACTATTTTTTAAATAATGGATTAAAAAATAATTTTAATTTACTTGTGAAAAATGTAAATAGTGACGGCCACAACTCAAACGTAAATAAGAATAAAGTAAGTAATAAACTATTAGGATCAATTGTATTTACATCATCTTATCCCTTAAAAAAAATGGGAAATAGTTATACTAGTTTTTTAGAACCAATAGCCTCAGTAAGATATAGTCCAACTGAAACTAAAAATATTTCAAGTTATGATAGAAGAATAGATATGAACAATATTTTTTCGGTAGATAGAATTTCGGATAATAACACAATAGAAGGTGGAGAGTCGATAACGTTTGGTAATACTTACAAATTAACAGACAAAAATAACATTCAAGAATACCTATCGTTAGGTTTGGCTTCAAATTTTAGACTAGATGATAATAACGACCTACCAATAAAAAGTACTATTGGTAAAAAAAATTCAGATATAGTGGGTAATGCAAAAATTTCTCCTAATAAATACTTTAATATTGATTATAATTTTTCATTAGATAGTAGCTTAAACAGAAGCAACTATGACTCTATAAAATCCACGATATCACTTAATAACTTTGTGACAAGTTTTGAGTACCTTCAGGAACAAGGTGATATAGGAACTAAAAATTTCATTCAAAATAATACATCTTATAATTTTGATGAAGAAAACTCTTTATCGTTCTCTACTCGAAAAAACAAAGAAACAGATTTAACTGAATTTTATAATTTAATATATCAATATAAAAATGATTGTTTAATTGCAGGAGTAGAATATAATAAAGAATATTATACTGATAATGATTTAAAACCTACTGAACAACTTCTTTTTACAATAACGATTGTACCTTTTGGAAAAGTAGATAGCGCTAACTTAAAAAATTAAGATTTAATATAATGAAGTTTTTCATAAAAAAATTTATTTTAATAATAATTTTAACTTTCAACTATTCAAATTTAAGCGCAATAGAGAATGTAAAAATTCTTTTAAAAATCAATAATGAAATTATAACTAATATTGATGTAGAAAATGAATACAATTATTTGATAGCTTTAAATAATGATTTTAAAAAAATTCAAAAAGATAAAGGTTTAAAAATAGCTATAGATTCTCTCACAAAAGAAAAAATTAAAAAAATAGAAATAGAAAAATATTTTGATTTAAACCAAAAATCAGAAATAATACCTAATATTATTAGAAGCTTATACACTAGTATAAATCTTAAAAACTTAGACGATTTTAAAAACTATTTAAAAGGATATAATCTTAATTATTTGGATATTGAAAAAAAAATCAACATTGAAACTACGTGGAATAAATTAGTTTATAAAAAGTATAGAGATCAAGTAAAAATCGATACTGAAAAATTAAAAAAAACAATATTAAATCAAAAATCAGAACAAAATTCTTATCTGATTTCAGAAATACTATTCATCACAAACGTTGAAGAGACTATTGAAGAAAAATATAAAAAAATCAAATTAAGTATAGAAAAAAATGGATTTAAAAATTCTGCTAATATTTATAGTATTTCTGAAAGTTCTAAATTAGGTGGAAAAGTTGGTTGGATAAATGAAAGCCAACTATCAAAAGAAATTATTTCAAAACTAAAAAAAATCAAAATTGGCAAATATACAAATCCGATAAAAGTACCCAGTGGTAATCTAATACTTAAAATAGATGATTTTAAAAAAGTAAAAAATAATCTAGATATAGACAAAGAATTAAAAAAACTAATAAATTATGAAAGGAATAAGCAACTAAACCAACTATCTAATATATTTTTTAACAAAATTAAAAATAATGCCTTAATAAATGAAATCTAAGCCAATAATTATAGTTGCTGGTGAACCATACAGTGTCTTTTTAGAAATTTTTTTTAAATGTATTAAAAATAAAAAAACTAAAAAACCTATAATCTTAATAGTTTCTAAAGATTTATTTTTTATGCAAATGAAAAAGCTTGGTTTTAATTTTAAAATTAATTTAATCAATATTGATAAAATTAAAGATAACTCATTTAGTAATAAAAATATAAATTTAATTAATATTAATCTAAGATTTAAAAAACCTTTTGATAAAATATCTAATAAATCAAATACATATATTAATAACTGTTTTACTGCTGGCCTTGATATCCTAAAGAAAATTCAATGTGCTGGTTTAATAAATGGTCCTATTTCAAAAAGAAATTTTCTAAAAACAAGGTTTTTAGGGATCACTGAATATTTAGCAAAAAAAACAAATAAAAATAAAGTTGTAATGTTAATTTATAATAAAAAATTATCTGTAAGCCCAATAACAACACATTTGCCATTGAAAAATGTTCATAAACATTTATCAAAAAATAAAATAATTAGCCACGTAAAATTAATTAATCAGTTCTACCAAAAAAGATTAAGAAAAAGACCTAAAATTGCAATAACGGGTCTAAACCCACATTGTGAAAGTAATTATAAATCAAGTGAAGAGGAGATTATTATAAAACCAGCAATTAAATTTTTAATTAAAAATAAATACAACGTTGAAGGGCCCTTTCCAGCTGATACTATATTTTTAAAAGAAAAATTAAAAAATTATGATGTAATAATTGGTATGTACCATGATCAAGTATTAACTCCAATGAAGACTCACTTTGGCTTTGATGCTATTAACATTACACTAGGTTTACCATTTATACGAATATCCCCTGACCACGGACCAAATACTAAAATGCTAGGTAAGAATTTATCTAATCCAAAAAGTTTAATTGAAGCCCTTAAATTTTTAGATAATAAGTGAAAATTATAACTAAAAAAAGTTTAGGTCAAAACTTTTTAATAGACCACAATATCCTCGAAAAAATTGTCAATTTTGTTAAAATAGAAAACAAAGAAATTTTAGAAGTAGGTCCTGGAACTGGAAATTTAACACAGTACATTTTAAAAAAAAATCCAAAAAAAATGCATGTCATTGAAAAAGATAATGATTTGTGCTTAATTTTAAATGAAAAGTTTAATGATAAAGTTAATATTATTAATAATGATATTTTAAAAGTTTCTGAAGATGCAATTTCACAATCAAAATTAACAGTATTTGGTAACTTACCCTATAATATTTCTACTGAAATTCTTTCTAAATGGATTACCAATTCAGATAAAGAATTTTGGTTTGATAAACTTATACTGATGTTCCAAAAAGAAGTTGCTGATCGAATTATTGCTAAATCTGGTACATCTAATTATGGCAGATTATCTATTTTATCTAGCTGGAAATTAAATATTGAAAAGATTATTGATATAAAGCCAGAAAGTTTTTTACCTAAACCAAAAATTAACAGTTCTTTATTAGTTTTTTCACCTAAAAAAGAGTTTTTTAATTTAAAAAACCCAAAAAACCTTGAGATGATTACTCGAGTATTTTTTAGCCAAAGGAGAAAAATGATTAAAAAACCATTCAATCAAATATTTAATAATTCTAATAAGATTTCTAAAAAACTTGAAATTAATTTGAATCTAAGACCACAAAATCTTAAGCCTGAAACTTATTACAAGATTACTAAAGAATATGAAGATTTACGATGTTAAATCTTCAACATGTTTTCTAATATATTCTTTATCGTAATCTTTAGAACCACTATTAATCTCCGCATTTATTAAATTATCAATTTTTGAATAACATTCATCTAGATTAGAATTTACAACAACATAGTCATAGTTGATCCAGTGCAAAACATCTCTACCAAAATCTTTCATTCTTTCTTCTACTATTAGTTTATCTTTCATGTCTCTATTTGAAAGTCTATCGAATAATACTTGTTTACTTGGGGGAAGTAAAAAAAAAGTAATTAATTTATAATTTAATTTCTTATTCTTTATTTGATCAGCACCCTGCCAATCTATATCAAAAATAACATTTTGACCTTTTTCTAATTTTTCTATAACAGGTGTTCTTGTAGTTCCATATAGGTGGTTAAAAACTTTAGCATACTCTAAGAATTCTTCATTTTTAATTAGTGATTGAAATTTTTCTTGATCTACAAAAAAATAATCACGATCAGGAACTTCATTAATCCTAGGTTTTCTTGTTGTGTGAGAAATCGAGGTATAAAAATTTTTATTTTTAGATAAAAGTTTTACTAATGTAGTTTTACCTACTCCAGATGGAGATGATAAAATTACCATTATCCCATCTTTATTTAAGGACATCAATTAAATATTAATTATTTTCCATTAATAAATTTTATTGCATCCCCTACAGTTAGAATTTTTTCAGCTTCACTGTCTGAAATTTCTGAACCAAATTCTTCTTCAAAAGCCATAACTAATTCAACTGTATCTAAACTATCAGCACCTAAATCATCTATGAAACTTGACTCATCGGTTACCTTTGCTTCATCAATACCTAAGTGATCTGCTACAATCTTTTTTACTTTGTTTGAAACATCATCTGACATATTCTTCCTTTTTGTTATAATTCGTTAATAGATTAAAACATAATTTTGTCAACCCATATACATGCCTCCATTAACATGTATTGTTTCACCATTAATATAATCTGATTGATCAGAACCTAAGAAAATTACAGCGTTTGCTATGTCTTGTGGCTTTCCTAGTCTATTAGATGGTATTTTTGCTATAATTGCTTCTTTATATTTTTCATCAATTTGATCTGTCATAGCGGTATTTATAAATCCAGGAGATATACAATTAATATTTATATTTTTTTTTGCATATTCAATTGAAAGACTTTTAGACATAGCAACAATGCCAGCTTTTGATGCGGTATAGTTTGCTTGACCCACATTGCCTGTATGTCCTACTACAGAAGAAATATTGATAATTTTTCCTGCTTTGTTTTTTAGCATTTTTTTTATAGAATATTTACACATTAAAAAAGTTGAAGTTAAATTAATGTCTATTACATTTTTCCATTCATCTAAATTCATTCGAATAGTCAAATTATCTTTAGTAATACCAGCATTATTAACTATACAATCTAGTGAACCACCTAATTCATTAGTCGCATTATTTATAAATTCTTCAATTTTTTCATGCTGTAAAATATCAAATTTTAATATTCTAATATTGTCAAATTTTGATTTTAACTCCTCTAACTTTTCAATTCTTGTTCCAGTTGCTAGAATATTAGCTCCTTCTTTATAAAGTTTTTCAACTATTGCATTTCCAATTCCACCTGAGGCTCCAGTAACAATGATATTTTTATTTTTTAAACTACTCATTTATATTAATTAACTTTATATCTTCTTCAGTATTTATTGCACTAACTTTAACATTATTATCTATTCTCTTTATTAAACCTGATAAAACCTTACCTGGTCCTATTTCTATAAATTGATTAACCCCTTTATTAATCATTAATAGAACACTTTCTCTCCAACGCACTCTACTTTCAATTTGTTTTACTAATAAATGTTTTAGCTCATTTGTATCATGTATTTCTTTTCCAGTAACATTAGAAATAAGTGTGTTTTTACTTTCTTCAAAATTAAGTTTATGAATCTCTTCATCCATCACTATTGTTGCCTTGCTCATTAATTTACAATGAAAAGGTGCACTTACAGGTAATTTAATATTTTTAATATTTTTTGATTTTAAGTCTATCATCATTTTTTCAAGGTCAGCTACGTTACCGCTTAAAACAATTTGGCCTTTAGAGTTATCATTTGCAATAAAACACTCATACTTATTTTTATTTTCTTCAATAATATTTTCTATATTCTTTATATCTGATCCCAAAACTGCAACCATCCCACCTATCCCTATTGGAACTGAGTTTTGCATAGCTTTTCCTCTAACTTTTAATATTTTTAAAGTATCTTTAAAAGACAGTGTACCTGCAGAAGCTAAAGCAGAATACTCTCCAAGTGAATGACCTGCAAAAAAATTTGCTTTATTTAAATCTATATTAAATTCTTCTTTAACAAGTTTAAAAATTGAATAGCTTAATAAAAATATTGAAGGTTGTGTATTTTCTGTTAAATCTAATTCTTCTTTTGGTCCATCAAGAATTAGCTGTGATAATGAAAAATTAAGAGTTTCGTCTGCTTCTTTAAACAAATTTTGCACTAAGCTATACTTATTATATAAGTCTTTGCCCATACCAACTAATTGTGATCCCTGACCTGGAAAAATAACAGAAAACATTTAAATATCTAAATTTATTATGGTTTTAAGTGTTGTAATTAAAGAATTATAATAGTATATCCTCACTTTTTATTAAAGAACAAATATGAATTTATACGAACACA
>MDSV01004965.1_pt1 | contig 15928 bp, 16 predicted proteins | sample 810851 | NCBI WGS metagenome assembly MDSV01 (sample SAMN05326640, study PRJNA326480) | marine metagenome | isolation source: seawater | place: Atlantic Ocean: North East | collected 2012
ATAAACAAGCTGCTACTTTAATGACTAAAGGATTAACAACAAATTATTTAATTTGTAAAACTTATATTCTTAAAGCAGGTGAAACAGTTTTATTCCACGCCGCTGCAGGAGGTGTTGGACAAATATTTGCTCAGTGGGCAAACAGTATCGGAGCGAAAGTTATTGGAACCGTGGGGTCAGACGAAAAAATAAAAATTGCAGAAGAAAATGGTTATTCACACGTAATAAATTATACAAAAGATAATTTTGCTAAAAAAGTAATGGAAATTACAAATAACGAAGGTGTTCCAGCAGTATTTGATGGGGTTGGAAAAAATACATTCAAGGGTTCATTAACTTGTCTTAAAACAAGAGGAATGATGGTAAGTTTTGGAAATGCCTCAGGCCCTTTAGATCCAGTCAATGTTCCAAAAGATATTCAACCAAAGGGTCTTTATTTGACTAGACCATCAATCGGTCAATATTTTACAAATAGAAATGAACTTCAAGCTGGTGCGAATGCAGTTTTTGAAAAAGTCAAATTTGGAAAAATTAAGGTTAAGATTTTTAAGGAATATAATTTAATAGATGCTAAAAAAGCTCACGAGGACTTAGAAGCAAGAAAATTAACTGGTCCAGCAATATTGCTTCCATAATGAAAAAGAAAATGATTTCTCCTTGTATAAGTATATGCAGAACTGATCCTGTTACAGGTTATTGCTATGGTTGTGCTAGAACTAATGAAGAAAAAATAATTTGGAAAGAAGAAAATACCAAAAATGAGTGGAAAGAGCAAAACTTAAAAATAATCATATCTAGAATGCAGGGCTGGCAGTTAGAAACTTTTAATGTATCCTACAATCATAAAAAAAATTACGGAATATCTTTATTTAAAAAAAATCTTATTAAAAAAAATTAAAATTATAAATCTTTTTTCATCGAGTCCATATCACTTAAATGATATTTTAGTGCTTGGTTTGAAAGCCTTATCTCTTGTAAAAATAAAAAAATTGAAATGATCATGCAGATGCAGCAACCAGCAAAAATTAATCTTGCAATTTGCAAGCTTTCTAAATAAAGCATTAAAACTGTACTCATGTTAAATAAGAATCCAAATGCAGCAAATCCCATTACATATTTTAGATAATTAGTTCTTTTGTTTAACACATGTAATTGGTTTTCCCATTCCGGAGGAATTTTTTTTTCGAACGTATACTGGTCATGAATTTGTCGAATTAAAGCACTTAGTGTATGAAATCTATTACTATACATAGTCATCATTAAAGGAATAGCCGGAAACATTAATGCAGCAACTGTGTAATCTATATCCATATCAAGATTGATTATGAAGTTAGTGTTTGATATTTACAAGTAATATTTCATGAGCCATTTGAGAATTTTCATCGAATTAACAAGACTTAATAAGCCAATTGGTTTTATGCTCTTATTCTGGCCTTGCTCTTGGGGATTAGCGTATGCTTATTTAGTAAATCCAAACATAAATTCATTTTTATACTACTTAATATTATTTTTTTTTGGCTCAGTCTTAATGAGAAGTGCAGGATGTGTTTTTAACGATTTAGTAGACAAAGATTTTGATAAAAAAGTTAAAAGAACAAAAAATCGTCCTATTGCTTCTGGTAGAATAAGTTTTAACAAATCTTTAATTTATATAGTTTCTTTATGTGGCCTAGCATTTTTAGTTTTAATACAATTTAATTATTTAACCATTCTACTTGGGTTGAGCTCAATGCTTTTAGCGTTCTCATATCCTTTTATGAAAAGAGTTACATATTGGCCTCAACTTTTTTTAGGTATCACTTTCAATTGGGGTATATTAATGGCTTGGACTTCTATGAATAATAATCTTAATCCTGAAATTTTTATTCTTTACTTATCGGCCATATTTTGGACATTGGGTTATGACACGATTTATGGAGCTCAAGATATATCTGATGATGAAATTATTGGTCTTAAATCTACATCAATTAAATTTAAAAAGAATATAAATCTATTCGTGGGAATTACATATTTATTAAATATAATTTTAATTAGTTATTTATTTAAAGATTATTTTGGATATAATTTTTTTTCTTTGTTTTTTATTTTGTTTGTATTTACACTTTTGTATCAAGTGTTAATTTTTAACAAAAAAAATTCGAACAGTTGTTTAAGAATGTTTAAAACAAACAATTTTTCAGGACTAATTTTTTTTATATGTATTTTAACAATTGATTATTAAATGAAATTTAAAGAGCTTAAATCTATATTAAAAAGACTATTCAATGAATATGTCAAAAAACATTTTAAAAAAATTATTATTGCTTTAATACTCTCCATTATTGTCGCTGGATGTACGTCTGCTATAGCTTGGCTTTTAGACCCAGCTGTAAAGAAGATTTTTATAGAAAAAAATACTACTTTTTCATGGTTAATACCAATTTTAATTGTCTTGGCCTTTTCTGGTAAAGGTTTATCTCTCTACATTGCAAGACTTATTGTAATTAAAGTTGGTGAGGATGTTTCAGGAGAAGTTAAAAAACAAATAGCTGAAAATATAATTAAAGCAGATATTCAAACGTTAGATAATAGACACTCTGGAAAATATATTTCTAATGTAATGTTTGACTCGGGTCAAATTCAGAATCTAGTAAGCACAGGTGTTCTCAACTTAATGAAAGATAGTTTTTCTGTTTTAGCATTAGTTGGACTAATGTTTTATCAAAACTGGAAACTAGCTTTTTTTGCTATATTAATGATGCCATTAGCAGGCGGGTTAGCAAAATCATTAGGTAAAAGAATTGGTAAAGCAGTTGGAAAAGCAGGTGAAGCTTCGGGTGTTTTAGTTACATTTCTTTCTGAAATATTTAAAGGGGCAAAAATGATAAGAATTTACCAAAAAGAAAAAAAGATTACTGACGAAGCAAGTGGTGTAATTGATGATGTTTTAGAAAAAAATATCAAAACTGCAAGTGTTATGATTCGAGCAGCTCCACTAATGGAAACACTAACAGGGATAATGATAGCAGGATTTATTGCTTTCTCAGGAAAGCTAATTTCTGCTGGAGAATTAGAGGTTAATAATTTTTTTTCATTCCTAGCAGCTATGATGTTAGCTTATCAACCTATTAGGTCATTAGCTACGATTAATATGACCGCTTATCAAGGAGCGACTGCGTTTAAAAGAATTAGCTCAATCATTGATCAGGAAATAAGTATTAAAGAAAACAAAGATTTACCCGAATTAAATATTAAAAACTCAAACATTTCTTTTGATAAGGTTTTTTTTAAATATAAAACTACGGACAAACAAACAATTGAAAATGTAATCTTTAATATCAAAGGAGGGACTATGGCTGCTTTTGTTGGTCATAGTGGAGCTGGAAAAAGCACGATAATGAATCTTCTACCAAGATTTTATGATCCGAATAAAGGTATTATAAAGATTGATAATCAAGATATATCTAGAGTGCGTTTAAGCTCTCTTAGAAAAAATATTTCATTAGTAAGCCAGGATATAATTTTATTTGATGACACAATAAAAAACAATATTGCTTATGCAAAAGATAATGCATCGGATGAAGAAATTGAAATAGCATGCAAATTTGCAGCTGCAGATGAATTTATAGAAAAGCTACCTAAAAAATTTGACACTATGATAGGAGAAAATGGAGTACGTCTGTCCGGTGGTCAAAAACAAAGAATATCAATTGCTAGAGCTGTTTTAAAAGAGTCGCCTATAATTCTTTTAGATGAAGCAACCTCATCACTGGACGCTGACTCTGAAGAGATTGTTAAAAATGCTATAACTAATTTAACTAAAAATAAAACTACGCTTGTAATTGCACATAGATTATCAACAATTCACAATGCTAATGTTATTTTTGTTGTAAAAAACGGTAGAATTATCAATTCAGGTAATCATGATTATCTAATCAATAATTGCGATGAATATAAATCATTATACAAAAAACAATTAAATTAAATGATTCTTATATACAGAATCTTAACTAACATAATATATCCATTGTTATTTATTTTAATTTATCTTAGAAAAATTTTTAATAAAGAAGACGCTCACCGATACAAAGAAAAAATTTTAACTTCTAATTTTAATGTAAAAAGAAAAGTAGATTCTAAACTTATTTTATTTCATGCAGCAAGCCTTGGTGAATTAAAAAGTATAGTTCCTATAATAGAAATATTAAATAAAAAAAATAAAAATTTAGAAATTTTGATAACAACCGTAACTTTAAGCTCAAGTAATTTAGCAAAAGTGGAGCTTAAAAAATTCAAAAATGTTTATCACAGGTTTATGCCATTAGATATAAACTTTTTGATAAAAAAATTTTTAAATTCATGGAAACCGAATGCAATTTTTCTGGTAGACTCTGAAATTTGGCCGAATCTTATTTATAATGCAAGTAAAAACAAAATTCCTCTAGCTATTATTAATGCAAGAATAACATCAAAATCTTTTAATAGATGGATGATGTTTTCAGATATAGCAAAAAAGATTTTTAGTTTATTTGATTTATGTCTAACCTCTAATTTGCAAACAAAAAAATATCTAAAAATATTAAGCGCAAAAAATATTTATTTCGATGGTAATATTAAATTAGCTAGTAAACTCCAAAAAGAAAGAATAAAAAATCCTAATAAAAAATTTTTATTAAAAAATAAATTCTGGTTTGCAGCTAGTACTCATAAAGAGGAAGACGATTTTTGTATAAAAACACATCTAGCACTTAAAGAAAATGATAAAAATATAATTTCAATAATTGCCCCAAGACATATTTCAAGAGTCAAAAGTATGGAGTCATTGTGTAAAAAAAATAATTTAAATGTTCAAATTTTAAATAAAGATGATTTAATTTTAAAAAATAAAGAAATAATTTTAATTAATTCCTTTGGTCTTTTGGAAAGTTATTTCAAATTTTCAAAAAGTGTATTTATAGGAAAATCAATGATTAAAAAACTTGAACTTGTAGGTGGGCAAGATCCAATTAATGCAGCAAAATTGGGCTGTAAAATTTACCATGGACCTTACGTTTATAACTTTAGAGAAATTTATGAAATTTTAGAAAAAAATAATATTTCTAAAAAGATATTTGACTTTAGAGAACTCAAGAACAACTTAATAAAAGATTTAAAGAAACCTGGTAAAAACTATAATCAAATAAATAAAATCATTAATCAATTAGGTGATAAAACTTTAAAAAATACAATGAAAAATATTAATAAGTTTTTAAAATATGAAATTTAACAAACCAAAATTTTGGGATCATAAAAATAATTTTATTTCAATTTTATTTTTACCAATTACTTTAATATTTTTATTAGTAATATTTATAAAAAAAAAAACTACAAAAACTATTAAATTTAACATTCCTATTATTTGTGTAGGGAATATTTACATAGGTGGAACAGGTAAAACACCTGTATCTATTTACATAGCAAAAGAACTTCTAAAGCTTGGAAAAAAACCAGTTATTTTAAGAAAATATTATAAAGATCATGCAGATGAACACGACCTAATTAAAAATAATTTTAAAGATTTAATACTATGCAAAAATAGAGCAGAAGGTATTTTTAAGGCAGAAAAATTAAATTACGATATTGTTATTCTTGATGACGGTTTTCAAGACTATAAAATAAAAAAAACACTAAATATAGTTTGTTTTAATGCAAATCAATTGATTGGAAATGGTTATGTTTTACCATCTGGACCTCTTAGAGAAAGTTTAAATTCATTAAAAGAAGCAGATGTAATACTTATAAATGGTGAGAAAAAGAATAAATTTGAAAAAAAAATTTTAAAAATTAATAAAAATTTGAAAATTTTCTACTGCCTATATAAACCTGAAAATATAGATAACTTTAAAAACAAAAAACTATTAGCTTTAGCTGGTATAGGGAATCCACTTAATTTTTTCCAATTAATAGAAAATTATAAATTAAATATTCAGGAAAAACTAATTTTTCCAGACCACTATCAATTTACTGAAAATGAAATTCAAAATATAATTGCCTTATCCAAAAAAAAAAATTATCAAATTATAATGACTGAAAAAGATTACTTTAAGATAAAAAAATACAATATCAATCAAATTGAATTTCTCAAAGTTTCTTTGGAAATTAAAGATAAAGAAATATTTTTAAATTTATTTAATAAAATTAATGATTAAAAAAATAAAATATTTTTTTCAAGCTATTTTAATTTATTTCTTTTTTCTTATAGGACGGATTTTAGGAATAAAGATAAGTAGGAAAATATTTTCTTTTCTTTTTTCAAATTTAGGACCTTTTATCAAATCAAATAAAGTAATCAATAATAATTTAGAAATATTTAAAAAAAATATCTCAAACTTTGAAAAAAAAAAGATAACAAGGAGTATGTGGAAAAATTATGGAATGACTTTTATTGAATATATTTTTCTTTCTCGCTTCAGAAAAGAAAGCTTTCATATTGAAATTAAAGGTGAGGAGAATCTTTCTTTAATAACAAAAAAAAATATACAAGCAATTTTTATATCAGGACATTTTGCAAATTTTGAATTGATGTCTATGGAAATAACAAAAAAGAATATTGATCTTGCAACAATATATAGACCACTAAATAATTTTTTTTTAAATCCCTTTATGGAATATTTAAGAAGAAAATACGTTTGTAAAAACCAGATTAAAAAAGGAATTAATGGAGTAAGAGAAGCTATTGAATATATAAATAAAAAGCATTGTATCGCTTTAATGATTGATCAACGAGTAAGTGAAGGAGAAAGAGTGAATTTTTTTAATAGGCCTGCGTTAACGACATCTTTACCTGCTCAACTATCAAAAAAATATAATCTACCAATAATACCTGTTTTTATTGAAAGAGTAGGTGAAGAAAGATTTGTTATTGAATTTTACGCGAAGATTGATCCTAAAGAGTATAAAGATAAGCTAGATCTTACTAAAAAACTCAATAAAACTCTTGAAGAACTTATTATTAAAAATCCTAATCAATGGATTTGGACACATAATAGATGGAAATAAATATTTATTTTTTTAGACTTTTTAATCTTTTATTGACTTCTACTGGCGAAAAGTAAGCTTCTTGTAAATCTACATTCCAATAATTTAAATTTTGTAAGAGAATTTTTTTTTGTGAAACTGCACATAAAATATAGTCACCTTCTTCAACAATTTCAAAATAGTTGTGTTTAAAAATAAGTTTAGCTTTTTTTTTATACATCATTAAATTATACAATATAATTATTATTATGAATATTGGATTAATTGGAAGCGGTGGAAGAGAGCATGCTATTTGTAAGAAACTATATGAATCAAAAATTACAAAGAAAATAGTCTGTTTCCCAGGTAACGCTGGTACAGCTGCTTTTGCAAGAAATGTTAAGGTAGATATTCTTGATTTTAAAAAAGTTTTAAATTTATTAAAAATTCATAAAATAAACTTGGTTATAATTGGACCTGAGGAGCCTTTGGTAAAGGGTATGGCTAATTTTTTAAAAAAAAAAAAAATTAAAGTGTTCGGTCCAAGTAAATTCGCTGCTAAATTAGAGGGGTCAAAAGCCTTTATGAAAAAAATATGCACTGAAAACAATATACCAACTGCGAGATATAAAATTTGCAGTAAAAAAAAACATGTTTCTACTTTTTTAAAAAATTGTAATTTCCCGATTGTAGTAAAAGCTGATGGTTTAGCAGCTGGTAAAGGAGTCACAATTTGTAAAACAAAAAAAAAAGTTTCCAACGTTACATCAGAAATATTTGGAGGAAAATTTAAATCGTCTAAAAAATTAATATTAGAAGAGTTTTTAGAAGGTGAGGAAGCTAGTTATTTTGTTGTAGTAGATAATAATAGTTTCAAATTTTTCGGTACTGCCCAAGATCACAAACGTGTTAAAGAAAAAGACAGAGGTGTTAACACAGGAGGTATGGGCGCTTATTCTCCTGCGCCAATAATCAACAAATTAATTGAGAAAAAGATAATAAAAAAGATCATAAGTCCAACTTTACTTGCTCTTAAAAAAATGAGAAAGCCATACAGTGGTTTTTTGTATGTTGGTTTAATGATAAAAAAAAATGAGCCTTATCTGATTGAATATAATGTTAGAATGGGAGATCCAGAGTGTCAGGCAATCCTACCAAGATTACAAACTGATTTAGTAAAAATTATAGATAATGCTACAGTTAATAATTTGAAAAAAACAAAAATAAAATGGAAAAAGAATAAAAGTATGACTATTGTTTTATGTTCAAAAGGTTATCCTGGTAAATATAAAAAAAATAAAGTTATCAAAAATTTAAATAAAATTCAATTAACCAAAAATGATTATATATATCACGCAGGTACAAAATCTGAAGATAAAAAATTTTTGTCAATTGGTGGAAGAGTCTTAAATATCACCTCAACTGGTAAAAATTTTTTAAAAATAAGAAAAAATATTATTGCTATTATAAAAAGATTAAATTGGGGTGATGGGTTTTTTCGAAAAGATATTGGTTGGAGAGTGATAAATAAAAATGCGAATTATTAGTGGACGATTTAAAGGAAAATCTATCAATTTTTTAAAAAATTTAAATACAAGACCTCTTAAAGATGCGGTTAAAGAGAATATTTTCAATGTTTTAAAACACTCTAATTTAATTAATGTACAAATTAAAAATTCATTCGTTCTAGATTTATACTCAGGAGTAGGTTCCTTTGGTATAGAGTGCATTTCTAGAGGAGCAAAAAAAATTGTATTTGTAGAGCAAGATAAGTATGCATCAAATATTTTGAAAGAGAACACTGCAAAATTACTTATTAATGAAAAAGTAAAAATTTATAATAATCAAATAGAAGATATCTTACAAAGTATGGCTGATAAAGATTTTGATATTTTTTTTCTTGATCCTCCTTTTGCTGACAAGGAATTTATCAATATTCTAGAAATGATAAAAAAAAATAAGATTTATAAATCTAAACATATTGTAATTATTCACAGAGATAAAAGAAAGAATGAGGATTTAACAAAGTATTTGAATCAAATTTTAGTAAAAGAGTACGGAAGATCCAAAATAATTTTTGGAATTTTTAATTAAGTATCTTTCTAGTAATATCTTTTACTTTTTCGACAGCCGGTTGATTAAAAGGATTTATATGTGTTAACTTTCCAATAGCTATTGTTTCTAATATGAAATAGGAAAATATCTGCCCTAATACCTTTTCATCAATTTTATTAATTTTAAATTCTCTAAATGGAATATTTTCTTTTTTAAAAACTTTTATTAATGCATTTTTTTGAGCATTTTTAATATTTTTTATGGAATTATCATAAATAAAAGTTTTTGACTTTAAGTTTTTTTTTAATTTTTTCTTTCTATAAGACATATCTTCATAACTAAAAATATAAAATAATTTATCTCTAGGACCATCTAAGTAAAGCTGTAAAAGACTATGATGATCTTTAGGAGCAGTTGATATAACAGGAAGAAAACCTTTTCTTTTTTTTCCTAAACTTTCTGCAATTAATTGTTGGTTCCATAAAAGAGTTTTTTTAATCTCAGGTAAATAATTAATAAAAATTAAATTATTAATTTTATTTTCTTTTAAGATACTTGCCAATTTTATTACACTCTCTTTTAGGATTAGAGCAAGTTTACCTTCTAAGTAGACTCTTAAATTTGATCTAAATTTATTAATATTTATGCCCATTAAGTAAGCAGGAACAATTCCTACCTCTGAAAACACAGAGTATCTTCCGCCTATGTAATCTTTGTGCTCTATGTAAAAAAGATTAAATCTCTTTGATAAGGAGTATAAAAAATTATTTTTTTTTTCAGTAATTATTATTATATTTTTGGAGTTATTGTTTATAATATTTAATTTTCGAAAATTTGTTAATGTTTCAAGTGTATTTCCAGATTTAGAAATAATCAAAAAAAGAACATTTTTAAAATTTTCTTTTTTTTTCAAATTAATTATTTTTTTCTCGTCAAGATTATTTAGAAAGTAGAATTTTCTTTTTATCTTTTTTTGTAAGAATTCATTTATAGCTTCAGCGGCTAAGATAGAACCGCCCATTCCAATTATGACTACAGTTTTAAATCTTTTAAATTTTTGAAGTTCTTTAATTTTAAAGTTAAAATTAAAATTTTTACTTAATACATTTAAAGTCTTATTTGAATTTTTTACCTCATTTATAATGTCTCGAAAAATATGTTTTAGATTTTTAGTCTGTTTTTTTAAGTATTGCTTATTGATAAATTTTTTATCAATTTTATTCTTAATAAATAAATTATTTTTTATCACTTGGGTATTTTATTGAGAATTGACTCCTCTACAGTCGAAGAACCTTTTACATTTATACTCTTTTTTTTAGTTTTATTTATGATTTTTTTAAATTCAGCTTCGTTCTTATTATCTTTGTTAGATAAAGAACCAGGTGTTGGAATTTTGTCATAGTCAGGAGGTAAAATTAAGGGGTCTTTTTTTTTAACTAAAAATTCATCTGTTGTGTTAATTTTTTCATTTCTCAATATTTTTCCTACATTTCCACACGAAACTATAAAAGTAAAAATAATTAATAATAATAAATTAGACAATTTCATTTTGTTTTTCCAAAAAACTCTCTTATAAAAAAACATATTATACCCAACGTTATAAATATGTCAGCAACATTAAAAGTAAACCAGTGAAAGTTGTTATAATGAAGGTCTATAAAATCTGGCACAGCTTTATACAATAACCTATCATAAAAATTTCCTAATGCTCCCCCTATTATTAATGAGTAAACAAGTTTATCTATTGTTTTTGATATAACGAAAATATAAATAAGTAATAAGATTACTAATCCAATAATAATTGATACTAAATTGTAAAATATGGATGAGTCTGTGCTAAAAAGACCAAAACCAATGCCAATATTCCAAATTAAATTAAAATTAATATAGTCATTAACGTAATAAGTATTCTCATTAAAATGACTAATGACTTTCAATTTTGTAATTCTGTCCAAAAAAAATATAATAATTATTATTGAGAGGTAGTAAAAATTTTCTTTTTTTAAAAAATTTTTTTTTTTCTCATTTAAGTTAATTAAAAAATCCATTCTTAATTAATTGGACACTCAGTTCTGTTACATTTTTTTTCTAAAATTTTCCAACATCTCTTACATTTATTTCCCTCTGCTTTACTTACTTCAATCTTAATTTTACTTTCATTATCATTTGATAATAGTTTTTCCGCTTTCGAGGTAATAAAATACTCTGCTAAATCTAAATTATTTAATAGTTCAAATTTATGTTTATTTAAAGTTAATTTAATTTTTGCTTCTAAACTTGATCCGATTTCTTTATTTGATCTTTTTTCTTCTATTGCTATATTTGCCTCTTGTTTAATCTTAAATAACTTTTCCCATTTTTCATGTAGCTTTTTATTTTCCCAATTTACTGGAACATCCACAAAAGTATGCTCATGAATATTTTTTTCTTCTTTACTTACTAAACTATAAACTTCATCAGTTGTGAAAACCAAAATTGGCGCAAACCATTTTAGCAAACTTTCTAAAATAATATTCAGCACTACTATACAATTTTTTCTTTTTTTTGAACTCAAACTATCACAGTAAAGGACATCTTTTCTTATATCGAAATAAAAAGATGAAAGATCTAAAGTACAAAAATTTAATAATTCTTTGTATAACTTATGAAAGTTATAATCTTTTAAATTTTCTTCTACAGACCTACTGATATGAAAGATTTTATGTAAAATATATTGCTCTAACTCATCAAATTCAGATACTACTATTTTTTCGAAATTTTGTTTTTCAAATTTATCTTTTAGATTTCCAAGCATAAATCGAAAGGTATTTCTAATTTTTCTATAAGACTCTGCATGTTGTGTTAAAATGCTTTTATCAATTCTCAAATCTTCAGTGTAATCTGAAGAAGCAACCCAAACTCTTAATATGTCTGCTCCATAGTTTTTTAAAATATCATCAGGAGAAATAACGTTACCCATTGATTTTGACATTTTCATTCCTTTGCCATCAACTACAAAACCGTGAGAAAGAATACTTTCAAAAGGAGCTCTTCCCCTAGTGCCACAAGACTCTAGTAGAGAAGAATGAAACCAACCCCTATGTTGATCAGAGCCTTCCAAATACATATCTGCAGGCCACTTTAAATCATTTCTTTTTTCTAAAACAAAACTATGGGTTGAACCACTATCAAACCAAACTTCAACGATATCATTAAGTTTCTCATAGTCATTTACATTGTAATCTTCACCTAAAAAAACTTTTGGATCATCAGTAAACCAACAATCAGATCCTTGTTTTTCATAAATTTTAGCTATTCTATTTATTACTTTTTCATCTCTAAGGGGTTCTTTTGTTTCTTTATTAATAAAAATGGGCAAGGGTACTCCCCAAACTCTCTGTCTAGAAACGCACCAATCAGGCCTTCCTTCAACCATAGATAATAATCTATCTTTTCCTTTTTTAGGGTAAAATACAGTCTTGTTAATTGCTTCGACTGCTTTTTTTCTTAAATCATTTTTTTGCATAGAAATAAACCATTGCGGAGTTGCTCTATAAATCAAAGGTGCCTTAGATCTCCAAGAATGAGGATAACTGTGATTAAGTTTATCATTCTTAAGTAATTTATTTTGTTCTTTTAATTTTTCTATAACTAAAGGATCTGCTTTAAATATATGAGTATTTGTAAAATAAGGTATTTCTTTTGTGTAAAGACCTGAATTATCTACTGTATAAAGAGAGGGTATATTATTTTTTAAACATAAATTAAAATCATCTGGACCATGACTTGGGGCACAATGAACTATTCCAGTTCCTTGCTCAAGATTGACAAATTGTGCATCTAACATTGGAACATCATAATTAAAATTCATTTTTACAAATGGATGATCGCAAATAGTTCCTTTTAATTCCGATCCTTTAAAATTTTTTAATTCTTTGAAATTTTTTATGTCGCATTCTTTAATTATTTTTTCAATTAGATTTTTTGCAACAATAATTCTTTTTTCTTTAAAATATTCAAGTTTATCAATTTCTAAAACTGTATACTCAATATTGCTATTAAATGCTAAAGCCTTATTTGCTGGTATTGTCCAAGGAGTCGTTGTCCAAATAATAGCACTTGCGTCCTTTAAAAATTCTTTTTTAGTGTCTTTAATCTTAAACGCTACGTAAATAGTGTTTGACGTATGATTCATATATTCTACCTCTGCATCTGCTAAGGCAGTTTTTTCCACTGTAGACCAAAGAACCGGTTTAAAACCTTGATACAAACTTCCATCCAAAAGAAATTTACCTAACTCCCTTACAATTTGGGCTTCAGCTTCAAAGCTCATAGTTGAATAATAATTTTCGAAATCTCCCACTACTCCTAATCGCTTAAATTCTTTTATATGAACATTGATCCAATTTTTTGCAAATTCTCTGCACTCTTGTCTAAAATCTTTTATTGGAACTTCATCTTTATTTTTTTTCTTTTTTTTATATTGTTCTTCAATTTTCCACTCGATAGGTAAACCGTGACAATCCCAGCCAGGCACATATACAGAGTCTTTTCCATTCATTTGTTGGAAACGAATGATCATATCTTTTAATATCTTATTTAAGGCAGTCCCCATGTGTATATGACCGTTTGCATAAGGAGGGCCATCGTGAAGTATAAACTTTTTTCTTCCTTTAGAGTTTTCTCTAAGCTTTTGATAGATTTTATTCTTTTCCCACTTTTTTAATATTTCCGGTTCTTTGGTAGGCAAGCTTGCCTTCATAGAAAAAGCAGTTTTAGGTAGTTGGAGAGTGTCTTTAGACATTATTTTTTGGCTCGCTTAATATCCATTTTTATTTGTTTTTTTAAGTATTCAATATTTTTAAATTTTTGTTCTTTCCTAATAAATCTTTTAAAACTTACAGTGATTACTTTATTATATAAATTTTGGTTAATTCCAAAGATATTTGTCTCTAATAATAAACTTTGTCCATTAAAAGTTGGTCTATAACCTATATTTGCAATTCCATTTTTATTTTTTTTATTAAATTTTACTTTTACCGCATAAACACCTAGTTTTGGAACAACATACTCGGCAAGCTTAATGTTGCATGTTGGAAAACCAATTTTTCTTCCTCTTTTTTGACCCCTTATAACTTTTCCTACTACACTCCAACTGCGATTTAACAATTCATTCGCTTCTTCAATTTTGCCTGCTCTCAACTTCTTTCTAATAAATGTTGAAGAAATAGTTATATTTTTCTTTTTAAAGGGTTTTGTAATTAAATTATGAAAATTATATTTTTTTTCAAATTTTTTTAAAGTTTTTATATTGCCTTGCCGTTTATGTCCGAATCTAAAATTTTTACTTACGTATAAAAATTTACACCTTGTTTTTTCATAAATAATATTTTTTATAAATTCTTGAGCAGTTAAATATGAAAAATTTTTATTAAAACGGATTACAATTAAAAAATCTAAACCAAAGTTTTTTAGTTGATTAATTTTTTGCTCTAATGAGTTTATCCTATGGTTCTTTATCTCTTTGTTAAAAAACATTACAGGAACTGGTTCAAAAGTCATTAAGCCAAAAGGTAATTTTTTTTTCTTAGCCTTTTTTCTTGCTTCATTGATAACTTTTTGATGACCTATATGTATACCATCAAAGTTACCTATAGCTATAACGCTATTAAGATGTTTAGAATTTAAATCTAAATTATGATAAATTTTCATATCACCATTTAAGTTCCCTTTGAAAAAAATTAGCCTTTACGTTGTATCTTTTTAAAAGTGCATCAAGTTCTTTATAATTGCTAAATTCTTTTCGATGAACACCTTCGGTTATAAATATGCAATCTATATTTAAATTATTTGCCCCTTTAATATCTGTTCTTAAGTTATCTCCTATAGCTAAAACTCTTTCACTTCTATCAAAACATAGATTATAAACTTCTTTATGTGGTTTGCCGTAATAAACTACATCTCCTCCAATATCTTCAAACACTCTTGCTACTGAACCTGCACATAACTCTTCATCAATGCCTCTATGAACTGTTAAGTCTGGATTAGTACAAATTAATTTTTTAGAGATATGATTTTTTAACAATTTTTTATAATAATTAAGATCATTTTCATACTCGTCAAATAGGCCAGTACATATAATAAAATCACAATTCTCAAGTTTAGTCTCATCAAATTTTATTTTTTCAAAAATAGATGCATCCCTTGGAGGGCCTAAATGAAAAAATTTTTTCCCAAATTTTTTTTTATTAATCTCGTGCATGGCTGCCTCACCAGAAGTCATTACATTAGTAAGTAGTTTTTTATTCATATTCATTTTTACTAAAAAATTAATTACTTTGTAACTTGGTCTTGGGGCATTTGATAGAAATACGATTTTTTTAGAATTTTTTTTCAAGTTTTCTATAACATCAACAGCTTTTATATTAAGCGTTACGCCATTATGGATTACACCCCATAGATCTATTAAGAAGGTGTCATAGCTTTCGAATATTTCTGATAAGTGGTTTAGTTCTTTCAATGTATTAATTCACTCTCTAAATCTATTTAAACCCTAAAAATGTAGCATTTATTGGATTTTTTAATGATTTTAGCCTCTTGAAATATACTTAAAACATACCATATCAGCACTACATTAAAATTTATAGGAGAAAATATACATGAAATTTAGACCTTTGCACGATAGAGTGCTCATTAAAGTGTTAGACAGTGAAGAAAAAACTGCTGGTGGAATTATTATCCCAGACACAGCTAAAGAAAAACCTCAAGAAGGAGAAGTTGTAGCGGTAGGTCCTGGAGCTAAAAATGACGCCGGAAAACTAGCTCCAATGGATGTAAAAATTGGAGATGTTGTTCTTTTTGGAAAATGGTCTGGAACTGAAGTAAAAATCGACGGTAAAGAATATAGCATTATGAAAGA
>MDSV01018556.1_pt1 | contig 15928 bp, 24 predicted proteins | sample 810851 | NCBI WGS metagenome assembly MDSV01 (sample SAMN05326640, study PRJNA326480) | marine metagenome | isolation source: seawater | place: Atlantic Ocean: North East | collected 2012
ACTCCTGATGTCATGGAAATCGGTCTTGACGGTGGAAGTATGAGCGAACAACTCTCTTATGCTAAAGAGAAACTTGGTGAAGAATATTCTTTTGCTGACGCCTTCGAAGAAGGTAACCTTACCGATATCGTTGCAGTTACCAAAGGCTACGGATGGCAAGGTGTCATCAAGCGATTCGGCGGTAAATTGCAGTCTCACAAGAACTCAAAGAAGCGAAGACAACACGGTAACATGGGTGCTTTCGGTGATGGATATGTCCGTAAGACCATCCGACAAGGAGGTCAAACCGGTTACCATCAGCGCACAGAATACAACAAGCGAATCTTGCGAGTTGCTTCTCCTGAAGAACACGCAATTACTCCTGCTGGAGGATTCCTCCATTACGGAGAAGTGAATTCTGATTACATTTTGGTCAAGGGAAGTGTTCCAGGACCTGCAAAGCGACTTATACGATTCCGTGATGCAACTCGAGGTTCAGACAAACCTCTGCATCCTTACGAAATTACGTACGTCAGTACATCATCGAAGCAGGGGGTATGAAGTTGAAAGTAAATGTTCTCGATATTACCAATACTGTGAGTCAAGATGAAGTTGATGCAGGCCGCTTGCAAGAGAGTTTCGAAATCTCTGTTGAAAACGGCAAGAAAGTCACTCTTTCCGATGCATTCTCTACTGAACTACGAACCGACCTAATCAAGTTGGCAGTCGCATCAAGCCGTGCAAACCGTCGTCAAGCGTACGGTTCACGAGCGCATGTTGGAAAGCGTGCACCAATGTCTGGTATGAAGCACTCTGTCGAATGGTGGGGTAAGGGTCGTGGTGTCTCAAGAATCATGCGCCGAACTGGACAAAGTCGTGGTGCTCAAAACCCTCACACACTTGGTGGTCGACGTGCTCACGGGCCCAAGGTCGAGAAGAATTGGGGTCGAAAACTCAACCTCAAGGAACGACGACTGGCTCGTGATTCTGCTCTTTCTGCCACAACTTCCATTCAAACAGTAAGTTCCAGAGGACATCGTCTCTCTGATGAGATATCCAGCCTACCTATTGTTCTTGGTAACTATACTGAAGTTCGAGATGGTAAGAGCGAGGAATTCAATATCGAGTCCTTCAATCATGGCTCTGCAACACGCAAAGTTCTTGCAATTTTCAACCAAATTGGACTCGGTGAAGATTTGAGCCGTGCTCGAAACGGTAGAAAGATTCGCGCTGGGAAAGCAACAATGCGTGGTCGAGTTCACAAAACTCCAAAGTCTGTTCTTCTTGTTGTCAAGGAGAAGTCCGGATTAGCACAAGCTGCCCGTAACCTTCCAGGTGTCGATGTAGTTGCTGCCCGAGACCTTTGTGCAGAAGACCTAGCGCCTGGTGGCGACATTGGTCGTCTGACCGTATTTACGAAAGATGCTGTGGAGGCACTCAACTGAGGTGAACATCATGAACGCATACGACATAATCATACAACCTTGGTTGACCGAAAAATCGATGGAAGCCCGTACTGGTGAACAACGCCTTGAATTCATTGTTCTGCGCAGCGCTTCCAAAGACCAGATCGCACGAGCTGTTGAGACCATCTTCGAAGTAGAAGTTGCGAAAGTCAACGTTCGAAATTCCAAACATGGCAAGCACGCTTCTGTGAAGCTTGCTGAAGGCTATGACGCTGAAGACGCTGCTATGCGTCTAGGAGCATTCTGAGGTGATTTATCATGGGTAAGAGAATACGTGCACAACGAAAAGGTTCCTCTCCACGATACCGTGTTGCAAGCCATCGGTTCCCTGGTGCGAACCGCATGCCTCGCACTGAAGGTGTCGTCGGTGAGATTACAGAATTAATCCACAGTCCGGTGCATTCGGCGCCTCTCGCTCGAATGAAGTTGCCTAACGGTGAGTCAACATTGGTTGTCGCAACAGAAGGCATTTCTGTCGGTTCAAGTATAGCTATTGGTGACAATGCAGCTTTGCGACCCGGAAACATTACTGCTTTGGGCAACATTCCTGAAGGTACAGCAATCAACAATCTTGAACTCCGTCCAGGTGATGGTGGTAAAGTAGCACGTGCTGCCGGAAATTCATGTTTTATTGAAGCACGAATCGGCGATAAAGTACGTGTGCGCATGCCATCTGGTTCACTACGAGAATTACCGGCAAACTGTCGAGCAACAATTGGCGTTCTTGCCGGCCATGGTCGCGATGAAATGCCACTTCGCACTGCTGGTGCAGCATTCTACAAAGCCAAGGCTCGTGGTAAGTTGTATCCTCATGTAAGTGGTGTTGCAATGAATCCTGTTGACCACCCGCACGGTGGAGGTAACCACCAAGCAGTCCACGGTCCAAACTCAGTCGCTCGTGGCACCCCACCGGGTGCTAAGGTTGGTCTGATTGCACCAAGCCGCACTGGTCGAGGTCGCGGCAAGAAAATTTGAGGTGAAGATGTATGGCGCGTAAGAAGAAGAAGTCCTTTATGACACCTAAAGCCAGCCGACGTAAGGCGCGTAAGCGACTTTCGACGACGACTGGTCGTGTGAAGAAAGAGTTCACCTATCGAGGATACTCGGTTGAAGAGTTGTCCAACATGCCTCTTTACCCACCAGAAGACAATCCTACTGCAGATTGCATCGCAACGATACTATCTGCTCGAGCACGTCGCTCTATGGTACGAGGCTTCTCAGAAGAGAACGAACACTTCCTCAACAGAGTTCGCCGCTCAAATGGAAAGACAGTTCGAACCCATCGAAGAGATATGCCAATTCTTCCTGAATTTGTCGGTAAGACCATCTCTGTGTACAGTGGTCAAACATTCGTACCTGTTGAGATTAAACCTGAAATGATCGGTCACTATCTTGGCGAATTCGCAATTACCCGAAGAGGAGTCGCTCACAGCGGTCCTGGTGTCGGTGCAACTCGGTCGTCGAAGCACGTAGCCCTAAAGTGAGGTGTGATGTATGGTTAAGACACAATTAGATCGCCGTTCAAAGCGCCGTCAAAACCCACAAAAGGGCTACACGCAACTTCTCCAAGGAAGCCGCCTAGCAACCGCTCGTGCGGTGAACATGGATATGCACGTCAAGCATTGTTTCGAAATCTGCCGACATGTCAAGAACATGAGAGCAGGTGATGCAATTGCTTTCCTTAATGAAGTTCTCAAAATTGATTCTGATCGAGCTGACATTCGCAGAAAAGCAGCAGCAGTTCCATTCCGACTCGGAAGTGGAAACAAGAAGAAGCGACGTAGCGGTCCGTCAATGGTCGGGCACCGAAAAGGAAAAGTTGGCCCAGGACGCTATCCAGTCAAAGCATCACGTGCAATCATAAAACTGATTCAAAGCGCAATGGAAAACGCTCGACACCAATACGAAGATGTCGACCCTGAAGAAATGGAAATCACGCACATTGCTGCACATCGTGGACAAATCCGTAAAGGATTCATTCCCCGTGCACGCGGACGAGCAACTCCTTCGAATCACTACCAAGTGAATCTCGAAATATTCCTTGAAGACTTTACAGTCCAAGACGATGAGTTGGAGGACGACTTCTGAGGTGAATGATTATGGCAGGAAAACAAAGTACTCTCCGAACAATCGTAAACCGAAACGTCGAACGACTCTTGGTCAAGGAATTCTTGATGAAGAACACCAAGAATTCTGGATTTGGCGATCTTGTTATTCGACGAACTCCAGCAGGGACTGAAGTTACTGTCCATGCTGAACGACCCGGAATGGTCATTGGACGCAAAGGAAAAATCATCAATGAACTCCAAAAGAGACTCGACGAAGAATTTGCGATTGAGAATCCTAAACTTAAGGTCGAAGAAATTGACCGTAAGGCTGCTACATTGAACGCCCAAGTCATGGCAGAAAAGATTTCATCCGCACTTGAACGTGGTTGGTACTACCGCCGTGCTGGTGCCAGTGCTGCTCAAAACATCATGGAATCTGGTGCCCGAGGTGTCATTGTAACCGTTGCAGGAAAGTTGACAGGGTCTCGTAACCGAACCCAGAAATTTATTCTTGGACACGTCAAGTATTGCGGTGAAACAGCACTTCAGCACATGGACAAGGGATATTCTGTTGCAGTTAAGAAACTCGGCACAATCGGTGTTACTGTAGAAATAATGAGACCAGGTACACGCCTACCTCACGAAATCAGTATCTTTTCTGAAGAAGAATTGAGAATCCGCGCAGAGCAAGAAGCAGCAGAAGCAGCAACTGAGGAGGCGAGCGAATGAGTCACGTATCAAACAGAGAAATTGCATCGATGAGCCAAGAGGCTCGAGAATCTCGACTTCTTGAACTTCAAGAAGAGTTGCTGCAGCTTCGTGCTGAGAAGGCACTTGGTGGAACCCCATCCAACATAGGCGCTTACAAAGCGACCCGTCGCAGCATCGCTCGAATCAAGACCCATCTAAATACAAAGTGAAACACCAAAGGAGAAGACAACAATGGCGGCGATTTGTAATGTATGTGGACTTCCAGACGAACTCTGCATCTGTCAAGAAATCGCCAAAGAACAACAACGAGCAATCATTTCAACTGACCGAAGACGCTATGGGAAAATCGTAACAAAAGTAGAAGGAATCGACGACTCAGCAATTGACATTAACAAACTCGCAAAATTACTCAAAAACAAATGTGCTGCAGGTGGAACAGTAAAAGGACGAACTATTGAACTTCAAGGCGATCACAAAAAGAAAGCAGCAGGTGTACTCAAAAATAACGGATTCAATGTGGAGGTGCGATGATATGGATATACACAACAACACTTGGATTGGTTCAACATTGGATGTTGTCGCATCGAAAGACCCAACTTTGGTTGGTCGTTCAGGAATCGTTGTTGACGAAACCAAGAACACTCTTGTTCTCCTTGAAGGCGAGAAAACGGTCACTTTCTCAAAAACAGCTATCACATTCACTCTTGACGACAACAAGGTCGTCATTCAAGGCGCTTTGGTGAGTCAGCGCCCAGAAGACAGAACTCACCGAAAATACAGGAAGGCCTGATACCATGCGAGACATTGGAATTGATGTAAAGAACCCTACCGGCGAGTGGGATGGAGATGCAAACTGCCCGTTCTACGGCACACTCCGTCTGCGCGGTCAAGTGCTTGAAGGAACTGTTTCCGGCGTTGGTATGCAGAAAACAATCACAATCGAACGCCGCAATGTTCGTTATATGGACAAGTACGAGCGATTCGAAAAGCGTACCAGTGCTGTTTCTGCTCACCTCCCCTCGTGTATCGGTGAAGTCAATATTGGCGATTCGGTCAAGATCATGGAATGCCGCCCTCTCGCAAAAACAATCTCATTTTGCGTCGTTGAAAACTCTGGAGGTGAAGCTTGATGCGTGGAATTGCAGGTAAGCAAACTCGTGGGCTACCTACTGCAGCGCGACTTCATGTTGCAGACAATACCGGTGCGAAGATTGTTCAAATCATTAACATTCTCAAACTTGGAACGACCATTCGTCGTTACCCAGCAGGTGGCGTTGGTGATTTGGCTAAGGTTTCTGTCAAGAAAGGAACTCCTGAAACCCGTCGCCAAATGTTCAATGCTGTTATTATTCGACAACGCCGTCCTTTCCGTCGTGTAGACGGAACTTGGGTCCAATTCGAGGACAATGCTTGTGTCATCACCAACGAAAAGGGCGATGTCCAAGGTTCGGATATCAAAGGTCCTGTATCTCGTGAGGCTGCAGAACGTTGGCCTCGTATTGCTGCCAATGCAAAACAAATTATTTGAGGTGAAATTATGGTAAAAAGTATGAAACCAACAAAACAACGAAAGGCACATTTCAACGCTGCTCTTCATCAGAAGCGCAAGCGAATTTCTGCTCGTTTGCAACTCGATAAACCGGATTCACGGTTTGACGGTGTTCGAACAGTAACCGTCCGTGTCGGAGATACGGTACGAGTGACTCGTGGTGACCTTGCGAATGGAGGCAAGCGCCACGGTGGAAAGAGAGGTGCTGACCCACTAACAGGGCCTGTGATCCGAATTGATTCAGAAAAAGGCCGTCTTTACATCGAAGGTGCAAAGGCTAGCAAGGCCGATAACAAGGAAGAGGCGGTACCGGTCCACTCTTCGAATGTCGTTGTCGTCAAACTTGACGAAACTGACAAGTTGCGTGTACAGCAACTAACCGGTAACAGGAGTTGAAACATATGGGAAGCAGTAATCACTTGAAGCGCTTGAACATGCCTCGTAGCTGGGCACTTCCTCGTAAAACCAGCATTTGGGTAACACGCCCAACTCCTGGTGCACATTCATTGGAACTTTGTATGCCAATCAGTCTTGTTATTCGAGATGTACTTGGCTATGCTCGTTCAACCCGTGAAGTTCGCCACATCTTGCACAACGGTCATGCTCTTATCGATGGTCGAATTTGCAAAGATACTCGTCGTGGTGTTGGTTTGATGGATGTACTCACGCTTGGAGAAAACCATTACCGATGCGTGCTTGATCACAACGGCCGCCTACGTTACAGAACCATCTCTGCAGATGAAGCAGGATGGAAGGTTTGCCGAATTGAAGGTAAGACCACCATCAAAGGCGGTAAGACTCAATTGAACTTGCACGATGGCCGAAACATCATCGTTGATGATGCTGCGGAATACTCGACTGGGAGCTCGTTGAAACTTGCTCTTCCAAGCCAAGAAATTATCGAACACATCAAGTTTGAAGACGGCGTTCGATGTTACCTTATTGGTGGTGCTCACGTTGGTGGGTTCGCCGATATGAAATCGTCTGAAATTAAGAGGTCGAGCATGCCTAACGAAGTTTTGTTTGAAGACTTCGGAACAGTTGCATCCAACGTTTTTGCTGTAGGCTCCTGCACACTTCCACACACTGAGGTGGTTGAATGAGCGAGTCGAACAATCCTATGTATTCGCCACGAATTACGAAAGTAAGTGTCAACATCGGTGTCGGTGAAGGTGGAGAACGCCTACTCAACGCTGAGAATGTCCTCGAACTTGTGACTGGTGTAAAGCCTCAACGAACACTTGGCCGTATTCAAAACCGTGACTTGAAAGTCCGTCAAGGTGCTCCAATCGGTTGCAAGGCAACAATTCGTAATCAAGAAGTCATCAAGAAGTTCCTTACCGACGCTTTTTGGGTTCGTGAAAACCTCATCCCTGCATGGAACTTTGACCGTGAAGGAAATCTTTCTTTTGGCGTACGTGACTACACTGACTTCCCTGGGCAGAAATACGACCCAGATATCGGAATTTTCGGAATGGATATCACCGTTGTCCTTGAACGCCCAGGCCACCGAGTTAGCCGCCGCAGAAGAGCGAAGGCCAAGGTCGGAATGGGTCATAGAATAAATGCAGATGAATCACGTGCCTGGTTCAAAGACAACTTTGGCATCACAATCATGGAGGAATGAAAATGGCAAGAGATCACGGAGAAAGAATTGGCCGAACAAACGGTTGCCGACGCTGTGGACGCCGCCGAGGAATGATACGCCGACACGGGCTTCGCCTGTGCCGACAATGCTTCCGAGAAGTAGCTTCAGAAATCGGATTTAAGAAAATGAATTAAGGAGGAGAAAGATATGCAATTTGATCCACTCAACGACGCACTCATAAAAATGTACAATGCAGAGCAAGCTGGTAAGTTCGATGTCGAACTTGCTCCAGCATCAAAATTACTCGGCAATGTGCTTGAAATCATGCAGAAGTCTGGTTATGTAGGCTCTATCGAACGTCAAGAAAACGGACGAGGCGGCACATACCGTGTAGAACTTCGCGGCGCAATCAATCGCTGTGGTACAGTTAAACCACGTCACAGCATTCGTCGCCAAGAATACGACCAATGGGAAACTCGCTATTTGCCTGCTCAAGACTTTGGACTTTTGATTCTCACAACGAACTCAGGTATCATGCATCATTACGATGCGAAGGATGCACGAATAGGTGGTAAGCTGCTGGCTTACGTATATTGAGGTGAATGACATGGTAAAACTCGACAGAATCGAACATTTCGTAACCATCCCTGAAGGTGTGTCTGCATCAATCAGTGAAGATGGCGTCGTCCAAATTCAAGGTCCGAAAGGCTCCCTATCTCGCACATTCCAAAGCACATCAATTCAATTGTTCGAAGACGGTGGTGGACTCATTGTTCGAGTTGACATGCCTCGACGAAAACAACGTGCTCTGGCTGGAACTTGGAATGCACACCTCAACAATATGGTCAAAGGCGTCACAGACGGCTTTACCTACAACTTGAAAGCGGTTTATTCCCACTTTCCAATGACCATGTCGGTCAAAGGTAACACCTTCGTCGTTAACAATTACTTCGGAGAAAAAGTACCTCGAAACGCCGAAATATTATCCGGTGTTGACGTGAAAGTCAGCAACAAAGTGGAAGTTACTGTAACCGGTATCGACAAAGAACTTGTCGGGCAAACAGCTGCGAACATCGAAAGGTGTGCTACGGTAAAAAACCGAGATCGCCGTGTATTCCAGGACGGAATATACCTCATCAACAAGGAGTGATATGAATGGCAGAAGATTATGATAAGATGACAGTTGCAGAACTGAAAGAACTTCTCAAAGCCGCTGACCTTCCGGTCTCTGGTAAGAAAGCAGACCTCATTGCACGTTTGGTTGATGCCAGCGATGCAGAAGAGCAAGTTGGCTCCGATGTTGAAGACCAAAATGAGTCCGATGATTGGGACGACGATGGCGATTGGGATGACGATGTTGTCGAAGGGCATGTTGCAAAGCAAAAGCCAGTTCTCGATGATTCGACCAAGGCAGCCCTCGCTCTTCGTGCTGAGCAAAAGAAAAAGACACCTTCTTTCCGCAGAACCGAATGGTTCCGTTACAAGCGATTGTCACGTTCCGGTTGGAGAGCACCTCATGGAATGGACAGCAAGCAACGTCGAAATTACAAGTACCGAAGCGCTCTTGTTCGAGTCGGTCACGGAAAAGTTGCTGCTGCACGAGGACTCCACCCATCTGGATTTAGAGAAATTATGGTTCAGAACACACTCGACCTTGAATCAATCGACCCCGAAACAGAGGCCGCTCGAGTTGGCCGAAGTGTCGGTGGACGTAAGCGAGAACAAATTTATTCGCGTGCCGATGAACTCGGTATTCGTGTCCTTAACCGAAGGAGGGATATTTAATGCAAATTACCAACCAAAAGCGCTTAGCAGCTAAGTTACTCAAGTGCGGTGTCCACCGTGTTTGGATTAACCCCGCGTACCTCGATCAAGTTTCATCAGCGGTGCAAACCGATGATATTCGTGAATTCATCGAAGAAGGATGGATTAAGGCGAAACCGATTAAGGGTACTTCTCGTGTTCGTGCTCGTGCACGTCAAGAACAGAAGCGTAAGGGTCGACGAAAGGGTCACGGAAAGAGAGCAGGAACTGCCAATGCTCGTAATCCACGGAAAAACCGATGGATGCGCACGATTCGTTCACAGCGACGAGTTCTCAAAGAACTTCGAGATGATCAAACAATTGAGTCATCTCAATACCGTCGTTACTATCTTAAAGCAAAGGGTGGTTCTTACCGTTCTATTGCTCACATGCGCTCTCAGATGTCAATCGAGGGTGTTGAATTCAAGGGAGGTGAACAGTGATGCGAGGAACTCGCCGCCGTTCCATTTTCCGTCGTCGTAAGGCAGGTTTGACCGACTATCGTCGTCGTTTGAAACTTCTTCAAGGACGCAAGCCTCGTGCTGTCGTTCGAGTCTCGAACACCCGTACAACCTGTCAACTTGTTGACTGGGCCGCATCCGGCGATTTGGTTACTATTTCGATGACAGGTTCTGATTTGACCAAGAAATTTGGTTGGCCAGCAGACTACTCAAAGAAATCGGTACCTGCATCTTACCTTGTAGGATATGCAATGGGCAAGGCCGCAATCGCAAAGGGCTCCTCTGAGGCAGTTCTTGATATTGGTTTAGCAGCAAGTTCTCCGGGCAACCGTGTTTTCTCTGCATTGAAAGGTATGGTTGACGCCGGCCTTGACATTCCACATGGTGACGGTGTGTTACCAGACGATGAGCGAATTAACGGCGCTCATATTAGCGGTGATGTTGCCGCAGCAGTTGAATCAGCCAAGACAAAGATTGAGGGGGCATACTGATGACAGAAGAAGAAATCATACAAATGGCACCAGGGCTCATGCAAGCTCTTGCACCTGAAGAAACTGAAGAAACCGGTGCTCGACCTCGCCGTCGCAACCAAGATGATCCTATGATGGCTCTTCGAAAGTGGGAACCTAAAACCCGCCTAGGACAAATGGTCATGGCTGGAAAAGTTCTCACTTACGAGCAAGCACTTGCCACAGGTCTACCTATCCGAGAAGTGGAAATTGTCGATGCTTTGATTCCAAACCTTGAGGATGATGTCATCAAGGTGAACATGGTTCAAAGAATGACTGACAGTGGACGACGTGTTCGTTTCAACGTCATGGCATGCGTCGGCAACCGCGATGGATATGTTGGACTTGGAATGGCAAAGGCGAAGGAAGTCGCTGCTGCAATTCGTAAAGCGATTATTGCTGCCAAATTGAATCTTATTTCTGTTCAGCGTGGTAACGGTTCTTGGGAATCATCTGCAGGTCCAGGAACTTCGATTCCTTTCAAGACTCAAGGTCGAGCTGCATCCACTCGAGTAACGCTTATGCCTGCCGCAAAAGGTAAGGGATTGGTTATTGGAGAGACTGGAAAGCGCGTTCTTGACCTTGCCGGAATTTCTGATGTATTGTCCAGAACCAAGGGTCAAACTCGAACCACAATCAACTATGCTGGCGCAACTTTCAATGCTTTGCAAAACATGAACACAACTCGTGTTTCCAATGATTTGCGAGAGAAACTTTTCATTAACAAAGGGAGGATCTTAGAATGAGTTGGATTGTTGTACGAGCACGAAGTAACGTTGGTGTTGAGCGCGGAATCAAAGAGACCATGTTTCACATGAATCTGACCAAGGTCAACCACGCCGTAATTATTCCAGAGAACCCTCAGTACGAGGGTATGCTCCAAAAAGCGAAGGATTACATCACTTGGGGTAAGGCTACTCCGGAACTTGTTGAGAAGATGTTGTCTGAACGTGGACGAATGGTTGGTGATGCGCCGTTGACTGATGCGCTTGTCGCAGAACATACAGAATATTCCGATATCAGTGCTTTCGCCAAGGCGATTGCAGAAGATGATGCAACGGTCAAGGCTGTGCCTGATTTGAAGCGAGTATTCCGTCTCCACCCACCTCGTGGCCCAAAGGGCTGGGGTGGCATTAAGCGATCTTTCGTGGTTGGAGGAGCCCTCGGCTCTCGAGGAGACAAAATAGGTGCGCTTGTTGAGCGTATGATTTGAGGTGATGATGATGGGAACAAAAGCAAACAAACATCGTGGACGTAATCGATACCATGGACGTGGTAAGAAAGCTGGTCGTGGCGCTGGTAAGCGTGGCGGTAGAGGAAATGCAGGTATCAACAAACACCGTGTCATGACTCGAATCAAGTATATGCCAAACCATTGGGGTATGCACGGGTTCAACCGACATCCTACTCTTCGTACAGTGTACGTGACTGCGAATGTAAGTCAACTTGAAGAAATGGCAAAAGGTAACGATACCGTTAACCTTACCGAAATGGGTATCGACAAACTCCTTGGAAGCGGTCGCATTAGCACTGCTCTCAAAGTAATAGTTGAAGAAGCGAGCGCGAAAGCAGTAGCCAAACTCGAAGCCGCCGGTGGAAGCATCGTGGGCGGAGACGACGATTGGGAAGAAGAATAATCCTAGAAAAGGAGGGTAAATTATGAAGCACAAGCCTATGCCAATCGCAGTAGCAATCTCCGGTCTATTGTATTGGGGTCTGCTGGTATACTGGGTCCGAGATGACTTGCAAGCAGGATTTGACACTGCAGGTGGAGAAGCTGCCATTTTTGGTTTGATTTTCTCTGTTGTTTATGTTGCATATGTCATGGCCTGTTTAATGATTGATATGCCTGAAGGCTTGAAATCAATGCCCGTTGTTGGACGGTATGGGAAGTTGCTCGCTTGGCTCGCAATGCTTGGCTTGTCTGCTTGGTATGTGCGTCCATCTGCATGGGGCGGATACGAAGAAGGCGTAGGATTTTTCCTCGTTGGTATCTGTTTACTTGGATTCGGTGCCGCTGCAATAATTACTTGTTTTATGTGGGGCGGAGACGACAGCAGTCGCCTCTACGCACTTCACCGATTCGTCGATGTTTATCCAACGATCACGAAGCCAGAGCGACACGTTCGTTTCAATGAAAAAATGTGGACAACAACCTTTGTTTTGATTATCTATTTCGCAATGACCAATGTCATGCTTTACGGTTTATCTGGACAAGCTCTTGACTTGTTCAGTGGTTTCCGTTCGATTATGGCAGGTGCTTCTGGAACCATTATGCACTTGGGTATTGGACCAATTGTTACCGGTTCAATTATCATGCAATTGTTTGCGGGTGCCAAGATTATTCGTTTGGATCTTAGCAACTCGGAAGACAAAGCAATGTACCAAGGAGTTCAGAAACTTCTTGTTTTGATTATGATTCCAATTGAATCCATTCCTCAAACCTACGGTTTCCTTGACCCCCAAGAATTCCTCATCGATTCTTATGGTCTTGGGTGGGCGAACTTCGTCATCGTTGCTCAATTGTTCGCTGGCTCGTATCTAGTGTTCTTGCTCGATGAACTTGTGAGCAAGTGGGGTATTGGTTCTGGTATTTCGTTGTTCATCGCTGCTGGTGTTGCTCAATCGACCTTTGTCGGAACATTGTCACCGCTTCCAGCGACTTCTGGAGTGCCTTACTCACTCCAAAATCCTCCATCGGGAACACTACCCATGATTTTCTATATGTTTAGGGAAGCAACCAATGCAGAGATGATTTCAAACAACGGATTTGAACAGATTCTGTTAACGCACGTCAATCCTGTTGCTGCATTGTTTTCTTCAATTGTCGTGTTCTTGGTTGTAGCCTATGCTGAATCGAGTAAACTCGAATTGCCATTGACGCACGGTAAGGTTCGTGGCCACAGAGGAAAGTATCCAATCCGTTTGGTATACGCATCGAACATTCCGGTCATTTTGATGGCTGCACTTCTTGCGAACATCAACATGTTCTCACTCTTGTTCTGGAGCCACCCCACTCTCTCTCAAACTCCAATCTTGGGTCGCGAAGGATGGGCCAGTGCTTCACAGTATATCGGTACCTATGAAGCTGGGCAAACGACTGCATCTGGAGGCTTTGCATGGTATGCAAGTATGGTGAATGGTGTTAACGACTGGTTGTTACCTCTACTGAATCAGCAAGGCGATGTGTTTGGGCATAGTCTAACCCAAATTATGGTTCACGTCGTATTTTACACTGCACTGATGACGGTAGGTTCAATGGTTTTCGCTAAGTTTTGGATCGATACGACTAACATGGGTACTAAAGATGTTGCAAAGCAAATCGAGCGAACTGGAATGCAGATTCCTGGTTTCCGAAAGAACCCGAAGATTCTTGAAAAGATACTTGAGAACTATATTCCTCCTGTGACCTATTTCTCGGGAGCGTTCGTAGGACTGCTTGCTGCAGGTGCAGATTTACTCGGTACGGTAGGTAATGCTACAGGTACTGGATTGTTACTTGCTGTCGGTATCATTTTGAGAACCTATGAGCAAATCCAAAAGGAACAGGCAATGGAAATGCATCCAATGATTCGCCAGTTCTTCGGTGCTGAATGATTTTTGTCCTGACAAATTTCTTTACAGAGCTCGTTCAATGCTGCTTGAATTCTGCTTTGAGTCAACTTGTCCGGATGACTCTTTATATCGCTTCGTTGGAATGAAACTCCATGACGGATAAGCCCTCTACTTCGTTATTGGAGCGAGTTCGCAATAATCCCCCCCCGCCTCCTCCAAAGCAGGTTGTGTTTGATTTACCCACAAAAGAAATTTCAATCGGAATTATCGCTTTTTCGACAGTTGTTTTTTTTGTTGCTCTCGGCTTTTTCTTTGCCACAACAATGTCAACTGAGACCCTTGCGGTAACTTTGGATACCGATGGAGACGGAGTTATTGACAAAGAAGACAGGTTTCCCGGCGATGTACAAGAGTGGCTCGATACTGATTTTGACGGAATTGGGAACAATGCTGATTTAGACGACGATGGGGATGGGTATTCTGACCACGATGAGGCAGTACGTTGCCTCCCTCACACCGACTCCTTGGATCATTCCGATTTCCCGATGGACACGGATGGAGATGGAGAATGCAATACTGTTGACGATGATGACGATGGCGATGGTTTTTCTGATGAAGTCGACATTTTTCCAATGGATGGCAACGAATGGTACGATACAGACGGCGATGGAGTAGGAAACAACCTTGATACCGATGATGACGACGATGGTTATCCTGATGTTTACGATGATTTACCGCTCGACCCTACCGATTGGTCAGACTTGGACAATGATGGGATCGGTGATATTGCCGATACAGATGATGACGGTGATGGATTTAACGATTCGATTGATTTGTTTCCTCGTGATGGTACTGAATGGGTAGATTTTGATGGAGATGGTACGGGTGATAACAGTGACCTTGACGACGATAACGATGGTTATCCTGACGCAATTGATGTCAACGATTACTCCGATTCCGCATTGTCCCTGTCGCTCAAATCGTTTACTCTTCATGACTCTCTGGATATCTTTGATGCCTATTCTGAGATTTATTTTTGCGTTGAAGTCAGTGGCGAAAACATTGGGTGTTCTCCAACCAACGGCACTGAGAATTATTACACGATGATTACGGATTCTGAATACACTCTGAATTTCGAATATTTTTACGATTTACCAGAAACCACTTCGTTGCATGAGGTGCAAATTTTGGTTTGGGATTCAGACCCCTTTATCGATGACGCCGTAGATATCAACATAAATCAGAACCAAGAGGTATTTTCGTTTACTTTCGACAGCAGTATAGCGGTGGTATCTGAAGTTCATCACGTGACGGCATCAGGTGTTGGAGACAATGATGGCTATGATGGAACTCTTTCCTTTTCGTATTCTTTCCAAGATCTTCGAGTGATGAATAATCCTATATTTTCATGGCAGTTTGAATACCAAACTTATTCTTTACAACTCGATTACGAGTATTCATTGTACAGGTCGTTCAAACTTCTTGACCATTCGACCTCCTCATGGAACGATTATCAGAGATTTGTTACGCCGCATGAACCGTATGTTCTCGAACTTGCTACACAATTGAAAAATTTAGCTCTTGCAAATGGCTATACAACTGAAATCGAAATTGCGAATTTTGTGCTTTCCTTTGTAGGTGGAATTCCCTATCAGTACGATATCGACGGCATGGGCGTGAATGAATATCCAAAGTACCCTATAGAGATGCTTTGGGAGCATGCCGGCGATTGTGAAGATGCAGCATCATTGTATGTTTCCTTGATGGAATCGATCGATTACGACGCTGCCTTGATGTTACTTCTGGTGAAGAGTAACGAAGATGAAGATTGGGGTGGTCACGCGATGCCAGTAATCTATATTCCAAACTACTCCGAAGGTGAAGGAGTTCAATTGGACACTCCAGAGAAACAGAATATGACCTTCTTGTTCGCCGAAGCGACAGGATGGTACGATGGATATACTGGTGTTGGAGTCAATGTTTGGTATGATATGGACAATATTCATCTCTATGATATCGAATGAAAATCTGAAAAATCCGTACCAATTCAATCACTACTGGAGTGGGCAAATCTTCCGTTTCAATTACGGCGCAGTCCATCATTTTAAGCACCCCTGTCTTGAGGTTACTTTGATATAGGGGAGGTAAGTGGCAAGGATGCTTGCGTTGACGAGAACGGCGTTGGCGGCTGAGTCTTCGGACAATGACCGTCGCCATCCTCTTGTCACGTGAAGCCGAAGCTATTGCGATTTTGAGAAA
>MDSV01135408.1_pt1 | contig 15928 bp, 9 predicted proteins | sample 810851 | NCBI WGS metagenome assembly MDSV01 (sample SAMN05326640, study PRJNA326480) | marine metagenome | isolation source: seawater | place: Atlantic Ocean: North East | collected 2012
GCGCGCCAGTTGCACGCCTCCTCGTCCACCGGGGGGGAGGCGCCGCACCCGTCGGCGTCCGCGCACGTCACCTCCCGGTACCTCGTGCCTCCGTCGCACGCGCGCGAGCACTCTGACCACTCGCCGACGGTCCATTGGCCGTCCACCCGAGCGGTGCTCGCCAGCACCAGCGCGCACAGCCACACCGCGCGCGCCGCGAAGACGCGCATCGCGGCGCACACCACGGCACGCGCCGACGCGGTGTGTCCCGATGCCACTCGCAAATCGGCAACGGCTCAGCTGGCGTTTTCTCGTTCCAAGAAGGTTTCGGTGCGGCGAGCTGGCGACGAGTGAGAGACGACTGGCGACGGTCTGTTATTCGACGATTTCCGCCATAATGAAAAAGCGGCCGCCGCCGCCGAAAGCGCATTTTGCCCCACCCTCGCCACACCCCGGGCGCGCCCTGCGACACCGCCTGCCACGATGGCGAAAGGGACCAACCCGAAGCGCGCGACGCGCGCTTCCGCGCGGAACAAGGGTGGGCACGAGACTTGGATGGACGACGAGGTGGACGAGCACCACCGCTCCCGAGACAAGATCTCTCTGGACCCGGATGCCGATTCCGACGACGACGACGCTTTCGACGACGAGGGCGCGGGCGTGATGGACATAGAGGCGGACGACGACTCGGACGAAGACGACTCGGACGAGGACGACGACGACGACGACGACGATGAGGACGACGATGACGACGAGGAGGAGGAAGAGGAGGCGAACGACGCCGACGGCACATCCGCCGGCGGCGACTCCGACGACGGCGAGGAGGAGGCGGCGCTCATCAAGGCGATGCGCGCGCAGCAGCGGCGGTTGGACGCGCGCGGCGCGACGCGGCGGACCGCGGACGACGACGACCTGGACGCCTCAGCCTCCGACTCGGACGACGAGACCGCGGGCATTCGGGGCAGCTCCAAGAACGACTTCTACGGCGACGACGACGTGGACCACGAGGGCCAGAGCGACGAGGAGGAGCGCGCGGAGGAGGAGCGCGAGGCGCGGCGGCTGCAGCGCGCCGCCGCGGACGGCATGGACGCCGGCGACTTCGACGCCTTTTCGGACGACTCGGACGAAGGCGACTCGGACTCGGAGCAGAAGACGCTCGGCGCCAAGGCACGTGCGGTGGCGACGAAAGGGAAGAAGGGGAAGAAGGGGAGGAAGGGCGCGAAAGAAGCGAAAGAAGGCGCGGGCCCCGAGGGCGCGGCGATTGAGTCGCTCGGCCGCGAAGCCGTCGCCGCCGCCGCGTCGGACGCCGCGGCGTCGGACGCGCCCGAGCTCATCGCGCTGACGAAGGAGCTCACCAAGAACCTGGATGAGGTGACGCGCAGCGTCGAGCCCGTGATCGCCGCCGCGCGCGCGGGCGAGCTCGCCACCGCGGAGGGCATCTCGTACCTCGACGCCAAGCACTTGCTGATGCTCTCGTACTGCATCAACATCGTGTTCTACCTGCTGCTGAAGAGCGAGGGGCGCTCGGTGCGCGACCACCCCGTGGTGCTTCGGCTGGTGGAGATCCGCGCGTACCTGGAAAAGCTGCGGCCGATCGATCGCAAGCTCAAGTACCAGATCGACAAGCTGCTCAAGATGGCGGTCGGCGGCGCGGGCGCGGGGGGCGAAGAGAGCGGCGAGGACGAGGACGACCCGCTCCGGTTCAAGCCCAACCCCGACGCGCTCGTCGGCAAGGCGGACGAGGAGGACGCCGGCGACGCGGGCGGCGCGTACCGCCCGCCCAAGATGGTCCCCACGGCCATGGACGACTTCGAGGAGGGCGGGAAGTCCGCGAAGCAGAAGCGCAAGGAGAAAGAGGCGCGGCGACGCGCTTCGAGGTCGGCGCTCATCAAGGTGCGGCGTTTTTCCTTCGATCCGACGCGCGGATTTTTCCTTCGACTCGGCGCGTCTCGATTTTCCCGCTGTCGCGATCGCGGTCGCGCGCCACTCAACTTCCTCGTTCTTCGGCGCGCTTTCGTCGGCGACGCTGTTCCATGGAGATCGAAGGCGACCATATTTCGTGGCACAGAGCGCACGTACCAAATCTTGGGCAGGGTACCGCCCCGACGCCGTGGGCGACTATCCAATCAAGAGCTGGACAGTCGGTATTTTCGTCACTTTTGGTTTTTGTCTTCTTTTTTTTTTCGCGAGACTCTCGCGACTACACGTTCATTCCGCGACAATAAGCGCGCTCACCGCGTTCTCCCGCCCCATCACCGCAGGAACTCGCGCAAGAGCTCGGCGAGGCCCCCGAGGAGCTCGGTGGCGACGTCGGCGACACGTCGAGCGCGTTCGCGAAGCGCGAGTTTGCGCGCATGGAGGCGCGCGCGAAAATCGAGGAGGACCTCTTCACGCGCGTCCCGCTTTCAAAAACCGAGCGGCGCCGGGCCAAGGCGACGACGCGCTCGATGAACTCGCTGGCGAACGTTGGTGACTTCGGAGACGACGTCGCAGACCTGGTTGAGGTGGCGGAGGAGCTGGAGGGCCAGAAGGGCAAGAAGCAGAGGCTGGTGGACTCGGTGACGCTCGCGTCGGGGTCGGAGGCGCGCAAAGACCAAAAGCCCGTCTCCGGCGAACAAGACGTCCCGCTTAGGGACTCGCTCGGGGTACGCGCCTTCTTCTTCCTCCTTTCTGTTTTCGCGCGCGTCCGCGTCTGTCGCGACGGCGTTTTCCTCCTTCTCTGTACGCGCGCGTACAGACGCTCCGTGCGGTTCTTTTCGCATCGTTCGAAGCGTCGATGACAGCCCTTCGTGGTCACTCGGCGTCAAAAACGATGCCAGACGGACCCAATCGCTCGCCGAAGTTCGGAGGGCGAGGCGAGTCGCCGCCGCCGGCGTCGTCACGCGCCGGCGCGCGGAGACGCCGCCGAACATCGCGTCTCTTTTTTCCATCGCGTCGCGCGCGAGCCGACGGTCGAGCGCCGCGCGGACCGCTCTCTGACCCTTCGGCCCGCCGTCTCTTCCCTCGCTTCCCCGGCGCCTTCTTTTCGCGTCTTCTTTTCCGACAGGACCGCCGCGACAAGTACGAGCGCGGCGTGAACAAGCGGCTCGCCGCGCGCGCCGCGGAGGACGACGGCATGTACGACGACGAGGCTGGCTTGGCGAACGGTTCGGCGCGACGCGAGGTGGACGAGGACGAGGCGTACGTCGCCGCCGCCGCCGAGCGCGACGCGCGGCGTCTGGCGAAGGAGGAGAAGTACCGCCGCGGCGCCGGTATCGTCGCGGCGATGGAGGAGGAGATGGACGCGGATGAGAAACGCGACGTCGGCGGGAAGATCATGGCCAACCGCGGGCTCACGCCGCATCGGAACAAGGACCACAAGAACCCGCGCAAGCGTCTGCGCGGCAAGTTCGAGAAGGCGGTCGTGCGCCGGAAGGGCCAGGTTCGGTCGATGCGCGAGGACCAGGGCGGGTACGGGGGCGAGGCGAGCGGGATCAAGACGAGCGTCACCAAATCGCGCAAGTTCGGCGCGTGACGGGCGCGACGGCGGCGACGGGTCGGATTTTTTTTTACTACTACTACGCATGAAACGTTTCGTCGTCTGTCGTTCGCGTCGTCGTGCGCGTTCGTCGCGACGCGCGTGTATCATGACGAGACGCGCGTGAACCGAAGAGAACTTCTTCTTTTTCACGTCGCGAGCACTGTGTTGGAATCGTTCGGGGGTTCTTCCTTGCGCTTCTTCTTCGCGCTTCTCGACGCGTTTTCGTCACGCCGCGATCTTGGACGATTTCGCGGAGAGCGAGTCCACGACGCGGTCCATGTTGGCGATGGTGTCCAGCGTGGCCTTGTACACGGCGTTCTGCTCCTTGTCGTCGTATACGATGAGGCACCCCGCGCCCTGGTCCAGGATGCCCTCGAACTTGCCGTCCAGGATCATCTGTGACAGCTTCGTCTCCACCTCCGCGAGCGGAAGATCGATGAGCGACGCGACGTGCGCAATCTCGACGCGCGAAAACGGCTCGATCACGCGGAGCAGGTTCTGCTCCATGAGCGAGTCGCGCAGCGCGCCGAGGTGCGCGGCGATGATGGGGTCGTCCGACAGCTCCTTCTCGTGCGACGCGAGCACCGTCTGCAGGTCCTTCAGCGATCGCGCGCCGTACGCGCTCGCGACGGCTTTCATGGCGTCCAGCTCGGCGCCCTGGTACTTGATCCCGCCCTTGGCGGCGGCGAGGTTGGCCACCTCGTCCGCCTGGCCGCTCATCACCTTGCACAAGAGCATGTACTTCAGAGCGCTCTTCGCGCGCGGCGCCTCTTCCAGGTTGTTGAGCTGCTCGAACGCCTCGAAGAAATACGAGTACGCAGTTTTGTAGTCCTTCTCTTCCGCGTGCAGAACGCCGCTCTGCGAGTCAATGACGCACTGCGCCGACGGCGGGACATAGATGGCGTTGCCGTTGGTGCGCGCCGCCGTCAGCGCGGCTTTTGCCTTGGGCATGTTCCGCAGCGCGTAGTGGATCTTCGACTCTAACAAGTGAATGTCCACCAGCAGGAGCTTATCGTCCAGCTTCTTCACCTCGAACGCCAGCGCGCCGATCAGCTTCAACGCCTCTGGGTACCTCCGCGTCTCCAGAAAGAGAGACGCCAACCGAAGCTCGACGCGGTGCCGGAGAAACGTTCTCTTCTCCTCGCGCGCCCACGCGACTTGCTCCTCGCACACCTCCACCTGCAGCGCGTCGCAGCCCCGCACGGTGGCCAGCGCGTCGATGATCCCCCGCACGATCTTCGCCGTCTTAGCCTTGGGGACCACCTTGAACAGAGGACGGAGCTCGATGAGCACGCCGCGCAGCGAGGCCGCGTCGTTCGCCCTCGCCAGGAGCTTCGCCAGCCGGTCCACGGCGCTCTCCTTCACCTTGACGTTCTCGGCGTCCGTGCCGCCCGCGCCGAAGATCACCGAGCGGTACAGCTCGACCGCCCGCGCGGGGTCGGAGGCCTCGAGCTCCGCGGCGGACGCGGCGGACGCGGCGAGCTCGGAGGCGCCCATGATGCTGGGGAGGGCGTCTCGATCGAACCCGGGAGGGAGGACGTGCGAAGATCGATCTCGCCTTCCTTCCGTTTGAAGCGGGCGCCGAGGTTCTCAGATCTACGCGTTCGAGCCTGCAAACGCGCGAGCCGGGGTCGCCGAAGGGGTCGAGTCGCGCGGGGACTCTCGTCCGTCCGAGATGTCGCGCTCGAGGGGTGCGGGGCGAGGCGCGTTGTGGCCACCGGGGTGCGGGAGGAGACGAGTGGTATCAGCCCGGGCGGTGACGATGAGCTTCCAGTCTCAGATGTGACGAGACACGTCTGACCTTTTCGACTGCAGTTGTGCGATGAGAGCAGCCTTCGGTCCGAAGGCGGCACTTTTCTGTCGCTCTTGGTTTTCGAACATCACGTTTTTTCGGATTTTCCGTATGAGTTTTTAGTAGAAAGGAATTCGTCCAAGCGAAAAAGGGGGAACTTCTCGTGTTTTCCAAAACGGTCGACTCCGACGGACGGGTCATCCAGCGCACGCGCACCGCACGCGCTTGAACATGGCCGAGGAAGAACCACCCGCCGAGGCTCCTGCCGAGGTGCGTTCGCGCGACGCCTTCCCTTCACGCTCCCGATTGCGCGCATCGTCCCGGTCGTTTCCTTTCCGACGATGTTGCCTTCGTCTCGCGCTGACGCCGACCCATCCGACACGCAGGAGCCCGCCGCTGAGGAGCCGCCCGCCGAGGCGCCCGCCGCGGAGGAGCCCGCGCCCGCCGAGGAGCCCGCCGCGGAGGAGCCCGCGCCCGCCGAGGAGCCCGCCGCGGAGGAGCCCGCACCCGCCGAGGAGCCGGCGGCTGAGGAGCCCGCCCCGGCCGAGGAGCCGGCGACCGAGGCGCCCGCTCCCGCGGAAGAGCCCGCGGCCGCGGACGAGCCCGCTGCCGTGGACGCGCCCGCGCCCGCCGCGGAGCCCGCCGCGGAGCCCGCCGCGGAGCCCGCCGCGGAGCCCGCGGCCGCGGCGGCGAAGCCCAAGGGCGTGCCCGTGCGCCAGTACCTGGACGAGACCGTCGTTCCCGTCCTGCGCAAGGGCCTGCGCGAGCTCGTCAAGCAGCGCCCGGAAGATCCATTCGAGTTCCTCGGGGAGTACATCAAGACCAACAAGCCCAAGTAGACGCGGCGGGCGAGAGGCGAGCGAAAACGTCTTTTGGTTTCACGCCACGCAAACGAACGCTCTCGCAAAGTCGTCGCGCGTCGCTCTCCTCACCGCTCCGTCAGTCCCGCGCGTTCGCCATCGGCGTCCAGCACCTGTCGGTCGCGCAAGCCCCGCTCGTCTCGCGCGAGCTGCGCGAAGTGCGTCCGTTCGAAGTACTCGAACGGGGCGTACCGCGCCGGGCGAGACGCCGAGACGACGCGTTTTTTTTCCCTCCGCTCTTCGTCTTCGCCGCCTTTGTCGCCGCGCGCCTGCGCCTCCGCGAGCGCGCGCGCGTCCACGCGCGCGTCGTAGTCCGGCGCGTGGAAGAACACCAGGGACACGCGGTCGCGTCGCGCGTCGTCGGAATCGCGCACGACCACCCTGTGCCGGGTGCTTCGCCAAACGTCGTTGGTCCAGAACTGCGTCGCGTCGCCGAGGTTAACGAGCAGCTTTTTCGTTTTCGGAATCCCCATCCTTTTCGTTTCGCCCTCCGCGTCGTCGTCGTCGGGCACGTCGATCCAGGCGTTCGACTGACCGCGTCCCTCGGGCAACACCTGCAGGCCTCTCGGCCCGTCCTCGAACAGAAGCACCGTGACGTCCGTGGGGTCCGTGTGCGGCCTGACGCGCTCGAGCGGCGTCGTGACCGAACGCGCCGCGATCGGCGGGGAGCGCAGCGCGACGAGGTTGGAGACGTGCTTTTTCGCGCGGCGGGAGAAGAAGTTCGGCGGCGCGTCCAGCGCCGCCGCTAACGCCCGTAGGATTCGCGCGTCCACGAAACCGGCGACGGCTCGGTAATACGACTCGTACGCGTCTCGAAATCCGCTCGGAGAGCTCGGCCACCGGTTCGGCTCGCCGAAATACAGCGCCGCGCGCGCGTCGGCGCCCGCGTAGTACGCGTCGTTTTCGTCCACGTCCACGGGACCGCACGAGAACTTCTCGTGCATCGAGGTCGGGCGCACGGCGTTGTCGCACCCGCCGACGGGTATGTACCCCTTTCTCAGGTCAGCGACGCGCATCTTCGCCTCGAGAGGCTGCTCGAAGAACGCGCGCGCGTGGCGCAGCGCGTCGGAAAGCACGCGCTCTTCGATGCCGTGGTTGGACGCGACGAAGAACCCCACGCGCTCGCACGCGTCCGCCACCTCTCTCACGACGCGCGCGTGCGCCTCGGGGTCGGGCCCCTCGAACGCGCCGAAGTCAATCGTCGGCACGGAGACCGACATCAGAACGACGACGCGACGGCGCGGAGGGGCAGGACCGACGCAGCGCGCCGTGCCACTCCGCGCGCGAGGGCGACTGATGCGCTCGAGTCGTGGAGTGGCGTGGACTCCACACTCGGACCGATTTGAGCTCAGTCGTCCGGCAAGTGCTCGAGTCGAGGCAGTCACGATTCTTCTACTTGTACGAATGTCGTCGACACAACAATCGAATCGCGCGCGCTTCTCACCTCCGGTCCGTCTTGCCGATCCCCCGCTTCCCGCTGAACAGGTGCTTGGGCATCTTGGTGATGATCGTGCGGTCCGCCTCGCCGATCTTCGCGCGCTTGTTCATCTTCCTCTGCGCCTTGTCCGCCATCTTCTGCGCGCGCATCCGCTCGTCGTCGTCGCGCAGGCCCGCGCTCTTCGAGCGGTCCGCGCGCTCCACGCGCCGCGCCACCGACACCGAGCGCGACTTGGAGCTGTGTTTCCGCGGCTTCTCCGCCTCCTCCGCGTCGTCCATCGCGTCGTCCGCCGCGGCGCTCCGCGAGCGCTTCCGCAGGCGCCCCTCGCGCGCGACGCTCTTTTCCCGCGCGCGCGCGACGGCGCGCGAAGGGTCCACGCCCATCGCCTTGAGGCTCTCCTTCATGCGCCGCGTCGTGGCGCGCTTGGCGGGGTCGGCGTGGCTGGCGCTCACCGTGCGCGGCAGCGTGGGCGCGTTGTTCCCCGCGCTCTTCTTACGCCTGTGCGTCTCCACGAGCTCCTTGCGGCGGCCGCGCACTTCCGCCAGCAGCGCCTTCTCCTCGTCGTCCATGTCGGGCTCCGCCTCCATGTCCGCCTCCGCCTTGGTCTCCGCCCACTTTGTCTCGAGCTCATCCTCCTCGCGCTCGAGCTCCGCCAGGCGCTCGTCAATCTCGGGGTCGATGAAGTCGGCGACGTTCTTGCCGTTAAAGATCTCGGGCATGATATCGTACTTCCAGCTGTCGTCGTCCAGCTGGTAGTCCTTGCGCAGGTCCGCGGAATACACGCCGGCGCCGCCGTTCAGATCTTGCATCTCCTTCTCGGTGACAATCTTGAGCGACCCATCCGCCTTCTTCGCGCGGTTCAACGCGACGGAGTGCGGGATCACCGCCGGGCGGGACACCGCGTCCCGCGGCTTGGGCTGCGCGACGTGCAGGCGGTTCAGGACCTCGCCAGCCCTGCGCGACGCGAGCTTCTGCTCGACGCGCGCGGCGAGGAGCTTATCGCAGCACACCTGCTTCACGAGGGACACGCCCTCCTCGTTGAGCGTGGACATGGTGGGCAGGTCGTCCTCGTCGTCGCCCTCCATGCGCAGCGACGCCGGGCCGCGCGCGGCGTCGCGCATCCCGTCAATCAGCGCCGCGTCCTCCGGCTTCAGGTCCTCGAGCTTGCGGACGTCCGTCTTGTTGATGGCCACCACGAGCGGCTTATTCGCGAACAGGGGCTTGATGCTGTGGAACAGGTCGCTCTGCTGCTTGATGGTGTACCCGCACTGCTCGCTGGCGTCGACGATGTACAGCACGACGGCGCGCAGGTGCGCCATCGCCGTGATGCTCTGCATCTCGATGGTGTTACGCTCCTCGAGCGGGCGGTCCAAGATCCCGGGCGTGTCTAGCACTTGCCAGCGCAGATACTTGTAGTCCGTGTGCCCCACGTAGATGCTCTTGGTGGTGAACGCGTACGGCTGCACCTCCACGTCGGCGCGCGTGACCTTGTTCATGAACGACGACTTGCCGACGTTGGGGTACCCGCACACCAAGATGGTGCGCGTGTTTGGGTCTATGCTCGGCAGACGGGACATGTGCTGCCTCACTTGCTCCAGGTACGCCAGCGACGCGGCATGCTTCTTCATGATCGTGCACATCCGCCCGAGCGCGGCGCGTTTCAGCTGTTTGCACCGGTACAGAGAGTCGCCGTACTTGAGCAGCTTGACGTAATCTTTCGCGATCTTGTCGATGATGTTGCGCGCGGTGTTGAGTTGTCCGAGCGCCAGCTTGTAGTGGTCCTTGTCGTACAGCACGTTGAGCAGGTCGGAGTAGAACGGGTGGATGTCGTCCACGCGCGGGAAGTCATCCAAAATGCGGCTCAGTTTCTCGTTCCAGCTCGTCTGCGTGAACTTGACCTTGCGCATGTAGAACTGGCGGATGCGCGTGATGGCGTACCCGCGATGCACCACCGTCGGCGTCTGGCGCTGCGTCCGGGAAAGCACCACATCGATGAAATCCTTCGCCGTCGGGACCTGCGTGAGTGGTGGTGTCGCGGGAGACGGAAGAGGTCAGTCATCCTCCGCGGAAGAAACGGGGGGGAGACCATACGCGACGCGAAGTGCGCTGAACCGGTGATCCCACGCCGCGGCCGCGCGTTTCGGAGACGCCCAGAGAGAGGCGTCTCCGCGGCAAAGAGCCTCGGCGGCGGCGGCGGCGTCGGCATTTCTCGAGACGGGCGGCGGAGTCGCGCGGCGGGTCGACGCACCGAGGTGATCTTCTTGAAGTTGTACTGCATGCTCGCCATGGCTGCTTCCGTCTTCCGCGCGCACCTCTCAAGAGATGGGCGGGCGCGTGCCTCGCAGTGCCCCGCGCGCGGCGCCGTCGTTCACGCTTCTCCGAGACGCCGTTTTTCGCTCGGCTGGCAGCGCAGAGGCGGCGGAAGCGACGCTATGTACGCGCAGTCTCATTTTTCACCACGTGTGGTTTACAATAATTGGCTACTGGAGTCTATTCGGTTTGGACGAAATTTCATCATTCATCCGAGCATCCCGGTCGCGGCTACTACGACAACCGAGCTCACCAGCAGACACATCGACCCTGCGTTCCACCGTTTCGCGAGTTCAGGAGCCCCCTCAAACTCCTTCAGCACTAAAGACCACGCCTGCGCGGTGAACACCGTCGCGCTCATCACCAGCGGCCACGCGAACACCGCGCCCGTGGGCCCGAGTAAGACGGCGGCGATGCCGTACGTGTGGATGTGAAACGGCATCGCCAACGCCATCAGCGCGCACATAAACACGGCGTGAAGGGTGACGCCAGGATCCGGGCGTTTTACGTCGACCGCGTCGTCGTTTCCCACGGTGACCGTGGCCACGGTGACCGTGGGGTGGAAAAACAGGCGCCACGTGCCGTTCGCGCGCAATAAGTACCCCGAGTACGCCAAGTGCCCGAACGCGTTGCACGCGAAACACAGCAACCACACCGGCATCGCCGCCGCCGCGTCCGAGACACCTTTCTGCCGCGCCAGGTCCACCACCGCGCCACCGAACACGAACGCGAACTGGAGCATGGAGGAGAGCACGCCGCCGGCGAGGCACCACGCCATGCTGACCCAAAACGAATTCGACCCCCCGCGCGCCGGAGGCGAAGAGGCGCCGCGTTCCCGGCGCCGCGCATACGCCGAGCGCTCGTCTCCGTCGCCGCGAGCGGGTTCGGGCTCGACCGGCTCCGGCTCCGCCTCCGGGTCCCTCCGGGCGCGCGTTTTCGGGGTGCGGTCTTTCGTGTCCCCGAGCGCCCTGTCCCTCAAGAGCCCGGCTCTGCCTCCCGCGACGAACCCGGCGACGCCCAGCGCCACGCCCAGCGCCACGCCGGAGGCTTGCGTCGCGGTGAGCTCGTCGGCGCCGAGCACGGCGGGCAGCGCCGTGCCGACGACAACGATGATGCCCATGACGATGCTCGTCCCGAGCGCGACTCCCAGCCGCTTGATGGCCTGCCCGAACCCCACGCCGCCCCAGCCCCACGCCAGAGAGGGCACGCAAATCGCCCACAGGTGCCTCGGCTCGGCGTCCGCGAAGACTTCCGCGATTGTCGACGGAGAGACAACCGCGAGCACCAACGCGGTGTTGAAAAGCGGGATGAGGACGTTCGCCACGAACCATATGTTCTCCCACGCCCACACGGTTCCCGCGTACACCGACCGCGGCGCGTCTGGCTTCGTGGGGAGGTTCCAGCTCCCGTTCGCCAGGCCGCTGCACACGGCGGCGGCGACCCCCAGCGCGGCGGCCATCGCGGGAAGGAGTGACGAGATTTTACGGGAAACGCGTCCGACCACCAAAAGTGGATTTCGATTTCGGCAGTGGGCGGCGGCGGTCGTTCGACGTCCGCCGTTCGTCGCACGGCGAAAAAAACACCTCATAAAAAAAGACCCGCGGAGCTACTCGTCCTCCCGCTCGTTCCCCGGCGGCGTGCGTATCCCCGCGAGGCGCGCGATGGACCCGAGCAGCGCGTCCCTCCGCTTCGTCTCGCGCGCCGCGCGCCAAGAGAAAAGCGGCGCCGCGAAGTCCGCCGCGTACCCGCGCGCGCGCCGCGCGCGCGCGCGCGCCTCCTCTTCTCGGCGCGACGCCTTCCGCCTCTCCGCGAAAGCCTCCTCGGCGTTGCGATCGAGACGAACCGACGTTCGATCGCGGTTTCGTCCGCCGTCGTCGTCGCTCCGCTTCGCGAAAGCCCCGCGCGACTCGCGTTTCGCGACGCGCGATGCCTGGCGCCTCGCCGAACCCTCCGCGTCTCGGGAAAACGCCTTCTCGAGAGTCGCGCGCCTTTTCGTCCCCGGCGCGCTTTTCGTCGCCTTCGCTCGCTCCGCTCGCTCCGGCTTTGCGCGCGCCAGGCCGCCCCCCGGCGCGAACGTCACGCTCCCGTACACCCCGTCCAGGTCGTCCGCCGCGCCAAACCCCGCCGCCTCGAGCTCGGTCTCCAGGCGCGCCGTCTCGGCGGCGGCGTTGGACAGTTTCGTCGCGTCCACGTACCCGGCGAGCCTTCGCCCGCTCCGCCGGAGCTCGGCCGACGCGCTGCGCTGCAGCCCAAGCTCGATGGCGGCGGCGCACTGCTTGCGCAGCGCCTGCGCGTAGTCGTGCTCCGGGAACGCGGCCGGGCACCGCAGCGAGAACCACAGGTACAGGTCGTACGCGGCGTGCGCCTGCTCCAAAATCGAGAGCTCGCCCTGCGTTTTCGGCGCTCTTTCTAAGGCGTCGGGACGCGCCACCACACGCGCCGAGACGCGGCCGCGCTTCACGAACGCCTCCGCGAACGTCACAAGGGCTTTGCTGCCGAAGCCTTCCAGGTTTTCCGCGGAGCATGGCGCGACGGCGAACATCCAGTGGTCCTCTAGCGTCAAAGGCAGGTGCTCCACGAGCCGCGCGGCGGCGATCATGTCGTCGCACGCGCGCGAGAAGTAGTGCTCGGCGCAGACGGCGTCGCGCGCGAATCGCGCCAGGGCGTCTGGGAGCGAGACGTCCGGACGCGATTCGCAGAACAACGCGATCTGGTCCAGCGTGGGCGCGACCGAGGCTTTGGTGAGCGGCACCACCGGCGCGTCGATGGCGTGGCGCAGCTCGGAGAGCGTGTCCCGGCGCATGGTGGTCGCGCCGCCCTCGCTGGCGCCCATCCCGAACCGACCGGCGCGGCCGGCGATCTGCTTCGCTTCGGGCGGCGCCAAAGCCCTCAGCGCGGCGCCGTCGTACTTGCGCAACGTCGTGAACACCACGCGCTTGATGGACAGGTTCAGCCCCATCCCGATGGCGTCGCTCGCGATCAAAACCTCGTACCCGGATTTGGCGCGGTCGTTGAACAGCTCCGCCTGCCTGGCGCGCGCCTCGGGAGGCAGAGACCCGTAAATCACGCACGCGCGGCGGCCGGCTTCCGTCTCGACATCCTGTTTCAGCCGGTGCACGGCTTTCCTGGAAAACGCCACCAGGCAATCGCCGGGTTTGACGTCGGCGACGCGCCGTAACGGCTCGCGAAGCACGTTCAAAGGCTGCAGCCGCTCGTACCTGTGGACGGTCAAGTCGTCCCCGAGCTCGTGCGCGATCGTTTCGATCAAAGGCACCATCGCGGGGTCGCCGCACAGGTGCAGCTCTGCGGCGGGCAAACCGAGCACGGCGCGCGTGAAGGCGTACCCTCGCGTGGGGTCGCCCAGAAGATGCGCCTCGTCGATCACGGCGACGTCCACCGGGTTTCGCACGTCCGCCATCTCCACCGTGCACGCGACGTGCCTCGAGCCCTGGACAAGCTTACGCTCCTGCCCCGTGACCAGGTTGCAGGTCAGGCCGAGCCCTTCGGGGTCCGCGTTCAGCCCCTCCGCGACCTCCCACGCGAGCAGGCGCAGCGGCGAGCAGTACACGCCAGACTCGGCGCGCTTCAGCCTCTGCACGGCGGCGTGCGTCTTTCCCGAGTTGGTGGGCCCGACATGCAGGTGGATGGCGCGCCGCATCGCGCGCGCGGCGGGATACCACCGCCCGGGGTCGGTCATGTCCAGGACCAGAGCCACGACGGAATCGGCAGAGCTTTTGACGGTCGGTCCCAAAAGCTCTTCGGCGACTGAACGGTTCGGTCGCACGAGCGCGCGTTGCGCCGTTGCCTCGTCGGCGTCGAAGACGAACGGATTCGCCGGAGCGCTCTTCCCACTCGCGGGACGCCCACTCGTTCCTCCGACCGATGAAGACTCTTCAGAGTCGTCATCGCGCTTCGACGAGCTCGATTCGACGGACACCGCCGCGGCCGTTCGCGCGTGCGCTCGTTGCGTGGGCACGCCCCGCACCTCGGCCTCCGCGTTGTACGCCGCGACGGCTTCCTCGACGGAATCGAACGTGCCCAAGGTTTTCTGTTTCTCCCCGCCGCCCGAGATGCGGACGGACACGCGGCCGTTTGGACGCACGGTGATGCCTTTTAGCTTGACCGCCGACGCATTCTCCGGACCCACGTCCCGCGCGCCCGCGCGCGCGGCGAACGACGCCACCCCGAAACGGCACGCGCGAGTTTCGCGCCACGCGACGTCGCGATCGAACCGCGAAACGCGAGAACCCGCCGACGCCGACCACGGACGCGACGACGCGCCGCGCGTCCAGCCCGTCGCGAGCCTGACCGCGTGGCGCGGCGCGGTACCGAGCGAAGCCACCGCGCGCTCGACCGCGCGCGCGACGTCCCGGCGCCGACCCCACATCGCGGCGAACCGCGAACCGGCGGGCGCCCACCGACTGTGACGACCGAGATCGGGCGGCGGCACTTTTTCGCGAAACTTTTCGGCGTGTCGGGCGGCAGGGCGGGCGGCACCGAAAAAACGACGCGAGTACGTACTTGTACGATAGGTAAGTCGTGATCGAAGCGTTTACGTACAACTTCGACCGTCAGAGCTACGGTAGAGCGGCGCGTCTTCTGTCTCTCCCGTACGCGCCGCGTCGCCGGAACCGCCCCCGTCAACCCGTCAAGATGGAGCCGCGGATCCCGGCGTCGTCGTCGATTCTTCACTCTTCTCATCTGCGGAGCAAGGAAGACGTGTCAAATGCTACTAGGTAAAGTAATCGGTCGAGTCCGGGCGCGCGCGCGCGCCCTCGAATCGAAACCCAGCGATGGCCCGCTCGGCGTCGACGACACGACACCGGCGCCTCACATGCCCGACCCGACCCTCTGCGTGATCTTGCCGTGCGCCCAGTTCGCGGTCTCCCGCAGCTGCTCGTCCTGGTTGGGGTCCGCGCATTCCTGCAGAAGCTGGCGCCAGAACGGCTTCCGCGCGTAGAGCTGGCCGATGCCGTCCATGGTGTCCGCCATGTCGCCCATCACGCCCACCATGGCGCGGGTCACGGCTTCGTCGCGGTCGGCGTCCTTGTGTACCTCCTCCACGAACGCCAGCACGAACTCCGCGTGCTGCATCAGGAGCGCGATCTTGCTCTTGTCCTCCTTGAACCCCTGCAGCATCCCGGCGTACGCCTCGAAGATGCCGTTGCGCAGCGCGTTGTTGTAGTCGATCATCTCCTCGTCGTCCTTCGGCTGGCTCATCGAGAGCTGCGTGGCGGACTGCAGCATGGGCGCCACGTACGCCAGGTACTTCTCGAACAGCGGGCCGATCGCCAGCGCGATGTCTCCGAAGCACGACAAAATCGGGGGCTTCACCGACCGGTGCAGCTGCGTGCTCTGAAGATCCGCCAGCAGCTGCTGCACGATCGGGTCGCACCAGCGCGCGACTTTGGCGTCCAGCGCGCGGCACACGTCGCCCACCACGCCGACGGTGACGTTGCACACCTCGTACTCCTCGTGGTTTTTCAAGCCGACGTCGATGAACGGGAACAGCGCGTCCACGTACTTCTCGAAGTGCTCGCCGCAGGCGTACGCGAGCGCGCCCACGCACAGCATTGCCTCCTCGTGCACGGTGCTCGCGCGGCTCCCGAGCACGCGGAGGAGCATCTGCATGATCTGGTCGGCGTACTGCCGCACGAGCGCGTCTTGCGCTTCGGCGCCCGAGCCGGACATCTTCTGCACGATCGTCTGCAGCGTGCCGCACAGCAAACCCTGGGTCTCGCCCAGCTTCTCCTTCTGCTCCGCGGACGCGCCCGGCTGCGCGGCCGCGTCCAGGGTACCGCCGAGCTTCTGCATGATCACCGGGATGAGGTGCTGGACCACCGCCGCCGCCTCCTTGGTGCTCGCGCGGATGATCTCGTTGAGGCTCTCGAAAGCCTCCATGCGCAGGCCAAACTCGGCGTCGCCGCGCTCGGACGCCAACAGCAGCGCCTGCACGGTGCCCTGGAAGTAGGGCGCGAGCGCCGCGCGCATGGGGTGCGCGTCGTCCTCGCCGCAGCAGGACACCGCGA
>MDSV01139830.1_pt1 | contig 15928 bp, 16 predicted proteins | sample 810851 | NCBI WGS metagenome assembly MDSV01 (sample SAMN05326640, study PRJNA326480) | marine metagenome | isolation source: seawater | place: Atlantic Ocean: North East | collected 2012
AGCTTTGCATCTGGATGCAGTAAGTTTCTTAAAATAAGAAGAAGGGAACACCTATTTTTTTGGGAGAGAAAAAATGTTCCCTTCAAAAAATTAGTTCAACTTCTTCCACTCATAAGGTTTATTTCCACCAACTTTGAAGTAGATAAACATATTGATCATATGTATTCCTAACAAAGAAAGGGAAATTGGAATTATTAATACGGGATTTCTAAAGTTTTCAAAAGCGCCCAAGTAATAAAGAGCATATAAACTCAAAACTGTCCAAAGTACCATTAAACCAATTGCTTTAATACTTTCCATAATATTCTCCTTTAATCGATTAAATTTACTACAACCGAGATATCTGATCTCAATGAAGTCTGACAAGCCAAAGCATAACCATCACTCAACTCATCAGGACTTAGCACGTAAGAGAAATCTATTTCAGCTCTTGTTTTGCCATCAATAATTTTGCATTTACAAGTACCACAACTTCCAACTTGACATTTTTTCGGCCAGGATAAACCTGCCTTTAATGCACCAGTGAGAAGTGAATCACCTGGTTCAACAACAAACTCTTGATTGTAATTAACAAGTTTTGCAATAAAACTTTTATTTTTCTTAAAAAAACCAAACATTAAACAACTAAAATATCGTTCGATAAGTGTTTGGTATCTTCGTAATAGCCTTTGGCAATCTGCTTTTCAGCTTCAGAAGCCTGATTAAGATCCCATTCGTCTAGATATTTTTGTGTATATTTTCTAAATACTGGTGGAATTAAAGTCAACAAAAATAAAGTGAAATAACCAATTTCATAATTAGGGGCTCCCACTTCATCTAATTCCCAAAAATATGTTTCTCCACGAACGTGGTGATCTCCTTGTCGTCCAATTTCAATAAAAAACCAACTGGTGAATAGATTATCATTATCCCAGGAATGTTTATGCTCAACTGGCTTACCAGCTTCACGTATAAGCCCGTAATGACCCATGAAATTTAAAGCTTCTAAAAGAAAATTAGAAATACTCCAAACCACAACAAGGGCAACAATACCGATTATTCCTCCGGACCAGACAAAGAGGACTATAGAGGGCAGGCTATATAAATAACCTAATATCCATTTGTTGTCTAAAGAAAAAAAAGATTTGTTATGTCTTTCTAGTTTTTGTTTTTCTAAATCAAAAGAAAATTTAGATTGACCAAAATGAGATAACCATGTGTGCCAATAAACGTTTCTTCCTCTTGGCGCTGTAGCTGGATCGTTTTGATGACCCAGCTCTAGATGGTGTTGATATACATGGGCATAAGTAAAGTGTGAGGCACCGCTTAAAGCCATAATAGCTCTAGATACAGAAAAACCTTCTCTTTTATTATGAGATAACTCGTGACCATAAATAATTCCTAGACCAGCCCATAATCCTGTTGAAAGAATACCTCCAATAAGTGCTTCTAAAGTTACAACGTTAGAAGTTGTAAATTGGTATAAATTCCAGGCTAAAGCACATTGCAGTACAATAAAAATAGGCAACATTAAGTACATAACAATGTATTGAAAAGTTTTAATTCCGTAGGAATCTCCGTTTTCATCAAAATCTGCTCTTAAATGAATATTTTTAGTAACGGTATCTAAAACGATGTTTAGACCAAAAAGAAAAACTCCGGTCCAAGCATAGATACCTCCAAAGAAAAGTCCGTAAATAGTAAAAACTGTCATGACAGGAACTATTAAATAACGGACGTTTACATAGAATGTTTTCATAGAAAACTCCATATTAATAAAGTTAAATCCTGGGAATTTTAAGCTTCCGTTTTAGCACCTTCTTTTAAATCGCGGCAATAGGATCAAATCACGATTTGTCACATTTTAAATCGAATATAGAAATTGTAAATAAAAAAAATAAATTTTTAATTTAGTTAAATAGAACATCTTCATGAAGTAAATAATTTACCACCTCAGGAATGTTTTTTTTAAAATTAAAAAAACCTTTTTTTGAATATTGCCAACAAAAAATATCCTCTTTTAACCCTATAAAATGTAATTTTTTAAAATTTTTAAATTCCCGATTCAAGAAATCTAAATTTTCTCCAATGGATGGGTATACCACATCAAATTCCTCATTTAATTTCATGAAAGTATCTTCATCAATTATTTGAGAGTTAGATATTTTATTTGTAAAAGCTTCTTGTAAAGTTTTCTTAAATTTCAGGACTTTATCATCTAACTCTACGTTTCTTTTTTTATTATCAAGTAATACCAAAAATATATTTTCGTAATTTTTAAAAAAAGATTGACGTCCATTAACATTCAGATCTGAATCAAATAAAACTAAATTTTTATATTTCTGTACGGTGTGTAAATATCTAATTTCTTGTGGTGAATAAACTTTATAATTTTCTAAGGGCAGGGCGTTTTCATTTAGAGAAGTATTCACATATCTGTTATTGGTAAATTTTCTTATATTAGATTCTCGTGCTAAGTAATTTTTACCTTTTGTCTGGATACCTGCAACCCACCTCCAACTTAAAGTATTTGATGCAGCATCACCATCAAATAAATGTTTCATAAAAAATCTAGCACCAAGCTCCCAAGGCAGATTTAAGGTAAAAATCCAAATACTCGCAAACCACATTCTGGCATGATTATGTAAGTAGTTCTCTGTTTTTAATTCTTTTACCCAGTCGTCGAAACACTCGATTCCTGTTTCACCAATAATTGCTTTCTTGTAATCTTCTTCAGAATGATTCGGACTAGAGGCAATAAAATCTCTCCAAACTTCAGGCCTATGTTCTAGCCAACCTTTCCAGTAAACGCGCCAAAAGACCTCTTGTATAAATTTATCTACTTTTTGAAGATTGTATTCAGAAAGAATCTCTCTGATAAGATCGTATTCATTAATGATTCTATGAGAAATATATTTTGATAAAGTTGAAATATTTTCTCTTGATTCCGGACCAAAATCGTAATTTCTTTGCGAAGAGTAATCTTTTAATCCTTTTTGGATAAAATCTAGTTTTTCTTGATTAGCCTTTTCATACATCTCTCTATTTTAAATCCCATTGCTTTAATTCTTGATAAATTTATAAAAATAATACTTCAATATAATTTTTATTTGCTAGAAGTTAAGAACTAGATAAACTTAATTTATGTTTGAAAAATTAAATGATAAATCAGTAAATAAAGGACTGCACTGGACAACTATTGCTAGTGAAAAAGTTTTGCTAGCGATTATTGGCATCTCAACTTGTATTGCTGCAGCTCTTTATTGCTATGAGATGATTTTAGCAAGGCAGATTACTTTGCCTGACTTGTTTATGTTATTCATCTATGCAGAGATACTCGGTATGGTAGGAGCCTTTTATTCAACTTCAAGAATTCCTGTTACTTTACCTATCATAATTGCAATCACTGCTTTGTGTCGTTTGATAGTGATGCAAAATAAAGAAATGGATGCTTTGATGATTATTGCTGAGGCTTCTGCAGTTATCATTCTTGCAGGTGCAGCATATTTAATGAGCTTGAAAGATAAATTAAGCCTTGAAAAATTAAAAGCTAGAGAACAAGAAAAAGAATAAATTTTTTTGAGGAGATAGATAAATGAATGCAGAAATATTTATACCTGTGTTTTACATGGTCCTATTAACTTTCTCGGTGTCTTTGATTGGCACCATTGTCAGATTCAATAATGTGTTAATAGATAAAAAACACACTGGTATCGAAATGATGAAGTTTTCACTGCCATCATCTGCAACAGAGATAATAAAACAAGCTGATAGGAACTTAACTAATTTATTTGAATTCCCCATTTTGTTTTATGCTGTTTGTATAGTTTTATACGTAACTGGAAAAGTAGACCCCAATTTTGTTTTGCTTGCATATTGGTTTGTAGGCTTAAGAGTTTCTCATTCTATTTATCATATTTTTATAAATGGTTTTATTGGAGATACGCCTCTAAGGGCTTTGTTCTGGCTACCAAGTTTATTAATACTGATTTGGATGTGGATAAGATTTTTTTTGCTCATTTAACTTAAGTCTATGGAAAAGGGACTCAAAATCTTTTCGTATCTCCCAAATCCAAGAGTTTGGAAAGCTGAGATAGCTGCAAAGATTGCTGGAATTCCTGTTGAAATCATTGGCGATAAACCTGCTGACATTCCTAATTGGTTGTGGGACATCAAGCCAAAAAAATTAACAGATGTTGATAAAAAAAAATTAAAGCAATTTGTAAGAATTGGTAAGAGAGGTTTTAGTTCCGCACTATATAAAACCGATGATTTTATAAAATTAATTCCTTTTGGAACTGTTCCAGCTGCTTTTAGCCCTGATGGAAAAATTGGAATATTTGAGTCAAACAGTATTTTAAGGGCTGTCGCGAGACAAGACGATACTAATAATTTGTATGGAAAGGATATTTTTGAAGCATCAAGAATAGACAGTTTTCTTGATTCAGGACTTGTTTTTTCTAGAGAACACCAAGAATACTTATTTGGCCTAAAAGATATGAACGAAGCTTTATATCAAAGGATGACATCAGCTTACGAATTTTTCCTTAATGGCATAGAAGAGTCTTTAAAAAATACGAGATTCATTGGCTTTGACCATATAACCATTGTAGATATTTCATTTTTTTGTGATTTTTCTCAATTTTTAAGAGAAGGTCATTACGTAGATGATTTAAAAGAAAGTGGCTACACTCTTGTTTCAGAGAATTTTGTTTCAGATTATCCCAAAACATATGATCATTTATTGAAACTATCTAAACTTGAAGAATTTTCTTCAGTTATCGGAACTTATTTGGATTGGTATAAAAGAAAAATAGAAGATTCTAACTAAAGTCTTTTAACATTTTTCTTAGCTCAAGCTGATGTTGTTCTTCTTGACCAATTAGATCTCTGGTGTATTCCTCCAAATAAATAGATGCACCTTCAACCATTGTGAGAAGTTTTTTGTACAACCCTAAAGCATGGAGTTCATGTTCTAAACTTTCCTCTAAAATATCTTTTATAGAATGATTATTAGTTTCAATAATCTTTGCTATTCTTTGGCTAGGATGTCCGTCTAAGCCAGTAAGTAATTCACCTGCTTGCTGTGCATGTTGTAAAGATTCATTGGCTTGTTCTTGAAGAAAACTTACAATCGGAATTCTATGAGGACCCACTATCATTAGGGCAGAATGAGTATATCTAACAACACCTGCAAGCTCATATTCCATAATTTCGTTTAAAATTATACAAACTTTATCTAAATCTAGACTATCTGGCATATTTAACTCCTTTAAATTAGATGATATCAGTTAATTAAGAAAAAACTCTGGATGAGAAATAAGATAACAATGAGAATTATTTTCATAAAAAAGAATTGAATGAACATTAAAATTTAGAGAAAATAGCAATATGAAAAAAGCTAGTTTTACAAAAATGACCCAAGGTACTCAAGAGGACTACACTCCTATTGTTGAAGCTGCAATGATTCATTCTGAGCACTTGCCGGAAAGAATTATTGAACACTTAAATATGTTGAAAGACGATTTTGGTGGATTTGCAGTTGATAGATATGAACATTGTCTACAAACTGCAACAAGAGCTTACCGTGATGGTAGAGATGAAGAATATGTTGTTTGTGCTCTCTTACATGACATTGGAGATATTTTAGCCCCGGCAAATCATGCAGATTTTGCAGCGACCTTATTGGAGCCTTATATTTCCGAAAAAAATTATTGGATTTTAAAACACCATGGCATTTTTCAAGGATATTACTTTTTTCATTTTCTTGGACTTGACAGACATATGCGTGACAGATTCAAAGATAGTGAGCACTGGAAAGATTGTGTTGAGTTTTGTGCTAAGTATGATCAGAACTCTTTTGATCCCGAATATGAAAGTCTTCCTATCGAAACTTTTATGCCGATGCTCAAAAACGTTCTTTCTCAGACTAAAAAATCTATTTATAAAGCTGAAGCCTAATTACGAAGGCTTTCCTTTTTCTTCAACTTCTTTGTCGTGTTTTTTTTTCGCCTCAACTAGTTCTGGCATAACTTGATTTAACTGATTGATTGACCAAAGCTCCTTACTCTCAAAAGATTTTATTACCGCTGGCTGTTGCATGATTCCTACAGTTCCAGATGAAACATGGAAAATTTGATTGGTAATCTCACTAGCCTCGTCAGAACATATCCAAGTAATGATTGGTGCAATTTGTTGTGGTCCTTGACTCCAATCACTGGGGTCAACCTCTCTTCCAGCTGCTTTCATTAAATCAATAGTTAATCTTGTTGCAGCTCCTGGAGAGATTGTATTTACAGTACATTTATATTTCGCCATTTCCATGGATAAAGATCGGCTAAAGCCAGCAATTCCTGCCTTTGCTGCACCATAATTAGTCTGTCCAAAGTTGCCAATAAGACCTGAAACCGAAGACATATTAATGATTCTGCAATTCAATCTATTAGTTTCTCTAATGTATCTTACAAATGGTTGAGTGCAGTTAAAGTGTCCTTTAAGGTGAACAGCCATGATTGCATCCCAATCAGACTCCTCCATATTGAATAAAGTTTTATCTCTTAAAATTCCTGCATTATTGATAACAATATCTACCGCTCCAAATGCTTCCATTGCTGTATTAAAAATATTAATTCCACCTTCATATGAATCAACAGAGTCGTAATTTGCAACAGCATCTCCGCCAAGAGCTTTTATTTCAGCCACAACTTCATCTGCTATCTTTTCATGACCAGAACCATCAGGATTAGCACCTAAATCATTGACAACAACTTTGGCTCCTTCTTTAGCAAATAATAAAGCCGTCTCCATACCAATACCTCTTCCAGCTCCTGTAATTATTGCTACCTTATTATTTAGAACTCCCATGTTTTCACTCCCAGTATTAGTGCATAATTGCTTATATCTAGAGTATATTATTTTTAAAAATTTTTAAATGTCAGAAAATAAGAACATCGATGTTTCTAACGCAACCCTTTTTTTGCATTCGGCTGGTTCTGGTGTAGTAGGAATCAAAAATGTAATTTTTGGTACCTGGGTATTACTTTATTATAATCAAGTTTTAGGTTTAGAACCTTATTTAGCATCTATCGCTCTAGGGATCTCTTTATTTTTTGATGCTTTTTCCGATCCATTGGTGGGTGTTTGGTCAGATAGGTTTAAATCGAAGTTAGGCAGAAGACATCCTTTCATTTATTTAAGCATTTTTCCACTAGCCTTTTGTATATGGTTACTGTTTGTTCCGCCTTCCTCTTATGACCAAACATATTTATTTTTAAAGTTATTAACTTTGACGGTTTGTATAAGGCTAGCAATTACTTTTTTTGAAACTCCAAGAGCTGCTCTAGGTCCAGAGCTTACGAAAGACTATGATCGTAGAAATACATTAAATGCTATGGGACTGTTTTTTGGCTATGCAGGAGCAATTCTTATAGGTTTTGTAATGTTGGAATTTTTTCTTCCTGAAACGTCTGATTATATGGGTTCTAGAGCTTATCTAAATCCTGAGGGTTATGAAAAATTAGCATATTTTGCTGGCTTTCTTACATTAGCACTAGGCTTTATAGCGGCTTCGAGTACGCATAAACACATTAAAGATCTTCATGTTGTGCCTGAAAGTTCTAATATTAATACAAAACAAGTTTTTGGAGAGGTCATAGAAACCTTATCCAATAAGTCTTGGCTCATGATTTTTTTTGGAGGCTGTCTTTACGCTTTGTTTCTAGGTCTAAATACTGGGGTTGGAAATTACATAAGTATTTATTTTTGGGAATGGACTCCTTCAGACATATCTATATTTCCTCTTGCAGGTGGCGTAGCTGCAATTATTGGCGCAATTATTGCAGTTGTAATTTCTCAAGGGAGAGAAAAAAAGAATATCGCTCTATTTGCCTTAACAGGAACAGTATTGATTTCATATATTCCTTTTACGCTGAGATTGATAGATCCACTATTTGATTTTCAAACTTTTCCCAGCAATGGATCAAACGCATTGTGGTGGATTATGATTTCACATCAATGCATCACCGATATTTTATCTGTGATGGGCTGGGTGATTTTAATCTCAATGGTCTTCGATGTAGTTGAAGATTCTCAGAAAAAAACTGGAAGAAGAGATGAAGGCTTATTCCTTGCTGGTCCAGGATTATTTCAGAAAGTATTTTCTGGTCTAGGAGTATTCATACTAGGCTTTGTTCTTCAATTTTTAGGATTTGGCAACACAGAAGCAACCATCCAAGAAATGAAGGAACCAGTTAACAATCTCGTTTTATTTATTTGTATTGTTGGTCCAATTTTAAATATTGGCGGACTTACTTTTATTTACTTTTATACAATTACAAGAGATGAATACGAATCTGCTGTTAAAGATTTAGGTTACTAGAAATGTTTTTTCCTATATCGGACGATAATCCAAGTTCTTCGACTCCTTATGTGACTTATTTATTAATTGGGCTTTGTAGTTTTGTATTTATTCTTCAATTCTTGAGCCAAATGAATCTCTCAATCTTTTATAATTTTGGCTTTATTCCTGCTGATTTTTTTTCTAATTATTCATTGCTTTCTATTTATACATCCATGTTTCTTCATGGAGGGTTATTTCATGTTGCTGGTAACATGCTTTACTTATGGATCTTTGGCGACAATGTAGAAGACTCAATGGGGACTACAAAATTTATTATTTTTTATCTACTTTGTGGAACAATTGCTGCATTGTGTCAGGGATTAGTAGATCCGACATCTCAAATTCCAATGGTTGGTGCAAGTGGAGCGATAGCAGGTGTTTTAGGAGCCTATCTAATGCTATTTCCAAAAGCTAACGTTAAGTGTTTGGTATTTATTATCATAATCATTCAAATGATAAGAGTACCTGCTTTTCTGGTTTTGGGTTTATGGCTTGTCTTACAATTCTTCAGTATTCCAGGATCTATAGATATGGATGGTGGAACAGCTTATTTCGCTCACATCGGAGGTTTTTTAGCAGGAATGATCCTTATTCCTTTCTTTAAAAATAAAGACGCAAAACTATTTCACGAACAAAATACTTCTTCATGGCGAGTTTTTAATAGAGACTCAAAGGAATTTACATTTCAACGTAATGACGATGTAGTGATAGATTTCATAAAAAAATCAGAAGAAGAAATGAATCGGAGAAAACATTGAATTTAATTCTGAAAATTACTTTTTGGGTGTTAGGAACTGTTTTAGCTATAGCTTCAATCATTGGTATCTATCTATTAGCCTTTTATTTTGGTTTTTTTGGAGTTCTCGAAAAAGCTGAACCTAATATAAATTCAACCTACCCAAAGGATTTATTGACCAAAAAGATACAATCACAATTGGAATACAACCCATCTAACAAACAAATCTTGTTTGGCGATACTCATGTTCATTCAACATATTCTTCTGATGCCTTTCTATGGAGTTTACCTCTCAATAATGGAGAAGGCCCTCATCCGGTTTCAGATGCTTGTGATTATGCTAGGTTTTGCTCGGCACTAGATTTCTGGGTAATTTCTGATCACGCAGAAGCTGCTACTCCTACAAAGTGGATGGAAGCAAAAAAAGCGGTAAGACAATGCAATGCAATACATGAAAATAGCGAAACTCCAGATTTGATATCTTTTCTAGGTTTTGAGTGGACGCAAATCGATCCTGACAAAGAAAATCATTATGGACATAAGAATGTCATGTTCTTAGAAACAGATGAAGAATCTGTTCCAGTGATGCCTATTGGTTCTGGTGGGGTAGCTACCGATGGAATGCGAAGTGTAGATAGACTTCCAATTGTGAGATCCAATATGCTATCTATGGCTTTAGTTGATTTTAAAAATAGAAATAGATATGCAGATTTAATCACTTTCAGCGAACACATAGTTAAAACTGAAGATTGTGTTGATGATTTTTATAATCCTAATAATTCCTGTTATTTTTCAGCACTAACTCCAAAAGATCTCTTCACAGCATTAGATAACATAGAATCCGACTCCATTGTCATACCCCATGGAAACACTTGGGGTTTTTATACACCTAGTGAATCAAGCTGGGATAAACAATTATCTAATGAACACAATAATTCTGACAAACAAATTTCATTTGAAATCATGTCGGGCCATGGAAATTCTGAAGAATATCGACCATGGACTGCTAGTCTTACCGAAAACAACGTTCAGTTTTGCCCAGAACCTTCTGAAAATTACCTTCCTTCTTGTTGGCAAGCTGGAGAAATTATTAAACAAAGATGTCTTGAAAATCAAAATAGCGAATCTGTCTGTGACAAAAGGGCTGCTTTAGCAAGACAGTTATACATTGAGGGAGGTTTATCTGGAAAGTTTGCTGTTAAGGGTATTACTCCAGAAGAATGGTTAGATTCTGGACAATGCAAAGATTGTTTTATTCCAGCTTTCAATTATCGACCAAGAGGTTCAGCTCAATATGCTTTAGCTTTAAGAAATACGCAAGACGATATAGAACAGAGATTTAAATTTGGTTTTATTGCATCAAGTGATAATCATCGTTCAAGACCAGGAACAGGTTACAAACCAATCGATAGAATGGTAACAACCGAAGCAAACGGTCCGGCTGCTAAATTTCTCGAAGAAAATTTAACTCCTCTTGAAGAAAAATCAGATCAACCGAGAAAAGTAAATTTAGAAGAACTTGATATCCCAGATCCATTTTCTCTATGGGAACCTACCAGACAGTCATCTTTTTTTACTACAGGAGGATTGGCTGCAGTCCATGTAGAAAATAGGTCAAGAGAGGGGATTTGGGATAGTTTTAAAAGAAGGGAAACCTATGCTACTAGCGGACCAAGAATTCTTCTTTGGTTTAACTTGATAGATACAACTGAAAATTTACCAATGGGAACTGAAATTTCAAAAAAAGAAAACCCAACTTTTGAGGTAAAAGCTTTGGGATCTTTCAAGCAAAAACCTGGGTGTCCTGATTACAAGCTAGGCAATCTTTCTACAGAAAAAATAAAAAAATTATGTAAAAATGAATGTTACAACCCTTCAGAAGAGAGAAATAAAATTACCAGAATTGAGGTGATAAAAATTACTCCTCAGAACTCAAATAACGAGGATATCGATAATTTAATTATAGATCCATGGAAAATTATTGAATGTCCTAAAGATAAAGATGTATGCAGAGGTCGCTTTACAGATGATGATTATTCTTCAAATAAAAGAGACTCAGTTTATTATGTTCGAGCAATTGAAGAACCTTCCCTTAGAATAAATGCAGGAAACTTAAGATGTGATTTTGATGAACAGGGCAATTGTAAAAAAGTAAATATTTGTTACGGAAATTACAAAACTTCTAGAGAGGATAATTGCACAATGATGTCCGAAGAAAGAGCGTGGTCATCTCCGATATATATAAACTACCAATAATTCTTAAATTAAACTTGATACTATCAACAGTTAATATTCTGAAGAAGTATGTAATACTTATTTCCTAATTTATTAGATAAATTAAATGAGAGAGAAATTACCTTTCCTAACTAAATTCTTTTATGGATTTGGATCTCTTGCATATGGAATAAAAGATAATGCCTTTAATTATTTTTTATTATTTGTATACGTTCAAGTTTTTGGATTGGCACCAAATCTTGCAGGATTAGCAATTTTATTAATGCTTGTTTTTGATGCTATATCCGACCCCTTAATTGGATATTTTTCTGATAAAACCCAATCAAAATGGGGGCGAAGACACCCTTGGATGTATAGCTCAGCAATTCCTGTTGCAGTATCCTTTTTTTTAATTTGGGATCCTCCAGAAAATATAAGTCAAATGGAATTATTTTGGTTCTTGTTGATTGTGGGTGCCTTCATAAGAACAGCAATTACAATTTATGAAATTCCCAGTAATGCTTTAGGGCCAGAACTTTCAAAAGATTATGTAGAAAGAAGCTCTCTTTTATCTTACCGATATTGGTTTGGCTGGTGGGGAGGATTAGCGGTTTGGAACTCGTTATGGATATTTGTTGTCTATAGCACCCTTACAGGCACTCAAGATGCAAGATTCGTTGCAGATACTTGGATAACTTATGGTCTAGTTTGTAGCCCAATAATGTTCATTGCCATTGTGGTAACTGCTACAGGTACTCATAGACATATAAAAGATCTCCATGCTCCAGAGATGGAAAGAAAAACTTTAGGGATAATTCTTAGAGAGCTATATGAAACTATGACTGTCAGTAAAAATTACATAATTTTATTTATCGCTATGATTATGATGGGAGTTGCAGGTGGTATTGGTACCAATTTAACTCTTTATTACTATAGTTTCTTTTGGGAATTTACCCCGCTCAATATTCTTACAATTGGACTAAGTTTATTTTTAGCTCCTCTTGTTGGTATTGTGGTATCTCCATTTTTAGCAAACAAGTTCGGCAAGAAAAATGGAGCATTGGTATTATTTGCAATTTCACTAACAGTAGAAAATGGGATAATTGTTTTAAGACTTTTAGGTTTATTGCCTGAAAATGGATCTCCTATTGTTCTTGCTGGAGTTTTAGTTTTTCACTTTATTGGAGTTGCCACTTCTGTAATTTCTTTTACAACTCTTAATTCTATGGTTTGGGATACTGTTGAAGAAGTTGAAATCAAAACTGGAAGAAGAATGGAAGGAACTCTTTTGGCGGCACGATCATTTGCGCAAAAATGCATGAGTGGAGCGGGAGCCTTTGCAGCTGGCATGATTTTAACTTTCGCTTCTTGGCCAGAAAATGCAGTTCCGGGAAAAGTAGACCCTGAAATTTTATTTACCTTTGGCCTTACAGCTGTTACTGCTTCAGTCATTTTATGGGCAATATCACTTTTCACTATTTCATTTGTAACAACTACTAAAGAAAGTCATGAAGATAAATTAAATGAATTAAACTACATAGATAATCCTGACTAAAAATGATTAAAGATCAAATAGAAGAAAAGTTAAAAACCGAAATATCTTCTCACTTTGTAGAAGTCATAAACGAAAGCCCTAATCATAATGTTCCTGACGGAGCTGAATCACATTTCAAAATAATTGTTGTATCTAATGAATTTGAGGATATGAAATCGGTACAAAGACATCAATTAATATATAAGGTACTTAGTGAAGAAATGAAACTTATTCATGCAATTGCAATTCATCCTTTTACAAAAACTGAATGGGACAGAAATAAGCAAACCAGTTCAGATTCACCTGATTGTCTTGGTGGATCTAGTTAATTAAGATTTAATCGTGTTTAAGATAGGAACTTTTTATAAATGTTTTGAATTTCTTAGATATCAAGAATTAGAAGATGGCTTAAGGGATCACTGTACTAAAAGAAAAATAAAAGGAACTATTATTCTTACCCCGGAAGGTATTAATGCCACTGTTTCGTCTGAAAAAGATAAGGCATTAGAAGATTTAAACTTATATCTAAAGAACTTAATTGAAGATGTAAAGTTTCGTTTTTCTTTTTCAAAAATATCTCCCTTCAAAAGACTAAAAATAAAAACTAGAAAAGAATTAGTTCCTTCTGGTACTGATGGAAAATCTTTTAATCATAAAGGTAAATATTTAACTCCAATAGAATGGCAAAGTTTCATTGAAGATTCAAAAAATATCATTATTGATGTTAGAAATGATTATGAGAGTAAAGTTGGAACATTTCGAAATTCAATTTCACCAAATACAAAAAATTTTAGAGAATTCAAAGATTTCTTAAAAGATAATAAAAAAATTTTTAAAGATAAAAATATAGGAATTTTTTGTACTGGCGGTATTCGATGTGAAAAGGCACTTTATTCATTTCAAAAAGAAGGTTTAGATAATATCTGCCAATTGCAGGGAGGAATTTTAAATTTTCTTTCACAATCTAAGGATAAATCTTCCTGGCAGGGAGATTGTTTTGTTTTTGATGAAAGAGTGACTGTTACCAAGGATCTTTCTCCAGGAGAATTTAAACAATGTTATGCATGTAGAAGACCGCTTTCCAAAAATGATTTAAATAGAAGAGAATATAATAAAGGTATTTCTTGTCATAATTGTTTTTTTGAAAAATCCGAATCAGATAGAATTAGATACGCAGAACGTCAAAAACAATTTGACATGAAGAAATCATGAACATTTTTTTTAACTTCCTTGTAGACAAGTCAAAATTTTTTATCTTTCTTCTAATTGTATTATCTTTGATAAGTATTTTAGGGCTTCCAAAGTTTCAATTAGACGCTTCATCAGATACTTTGCTTTTAGATAATGATCCTGATTTGAAGACTTATCGAGAAAATTCTAGAAAGTATGGTTCTAGTGATTTTCTTGTCATCGCTTTCACACCAAATAAAGAAATTTTTACCGTTAATACAGTTTCTCTCTTAAAAAATCTTGTGGATGACCTTAAGAATATTAATGGTATTAAAAATGTCTTAAGTTTATTTGATGTACCTCTTCTAAGCTATTCTGAACAATCTATAAGCGAACTTGCTGAAAATGTTGTCACTTTATCTACAGAAAATGTCAATTTGACTAAGGCTAAATATGAATTTGAATCAAATGAAGTTTATAGAGGACTATTAATAAGTGAGGATTTAAAGACTATTGCATTTCAGATGTCTTTAGAACCAAACAAAGAATATCAAAAACTTATTTCTGAAAGGTACGATTTATTAGACCAAGTTGGCGTAATGGATGTTGAAGTTTTGAAAACAGCTTTAAAAAAACTTGATTTCGAAATCGATGAACAAAAAAAAATAAACCTTTCAAACGAAGCAATTCTTATAAACAAAGTAAGGGGAATTACAAATCTCTATAGAGATAAAGGAGAAATTTTTTTAGGTGGCGGAGCAATGATCGCTCACGATACCATCAAAATGATTCAACAAGATTTATTAACTTTTGGCGTAGCAGTATTTTTTATGTTCGTGTTGATTCTCTCTATTATTTTTAGACAATTCAGATGGGTTGTTATTCCATTATTTTCAGCCTGTTTGTCTGCACTTTTTACTACTGGACTCATTAGCTGGATGGGATGGAAGGTAACCGTAGTTTCAGCTAATTTCATTGCCTTGCTTATGATTATTGGTATTTCTTTAACCGTACATTTAGTTGTTAGATATAGAGAAATTACCTCTAGATTTGAAAATATTTCACATAACGAAGCTTTGAAAAAAACTCTTTCTCAGATGTTTCTGCCTTGTCTCTATACAGCTTTAACAACAATGGTTGCTTTTGCATCGTTAATTATAAGTGACATAAAACCAATTATAGATTTTGGATTATTAATGGTTTTAAGTATCTTTATTGCATTTGTAGTATCTTTCATATTTTTTGGATCACTAGCTTCATTAATGAAAAAAAATCTAAAAGATACTAAGGTTGACTATTCTTCTGGTTTTACAACCTGGATAAATTCTATGGTAGTTAAGTTTAAAAATATTATTTTATTGATATCTTTGATTGCTTTTGTCTTTGCATTAATTGGGATTAATAAACTTAGTGTTGAAAATAAGTTTATTGATTATTTCAAACCTACAACTGAAATTTATCAAGGTCTTTCTCTGATTGATAGGAAGTTAGGTGGGACGGCACCTTTAGATATAATTATTTCTGCTCCAGAAATAGATACAAATACTTATGATGAATTTGAAGAAGATTTTGATGATTTTGGAATAGAAACTGAAGAATATGGATATTGGTTTAATTCACAAAATCTATCTTATTTAGAAGAAATACATGATTACTTGGAAGGTAGACCAGAAATTGGAAAAGTTCTTTCTGTTTCGAGCGCCATTAAATTAGCTGAAATAGCAAAAGGAGAAAAACTAGACGATCTTGAACTTGCTCTTTTAAGAAAAGTTCTTCCGGAGGATATTAATAATCAACTACTTAGTTCCTATATAGCTGATGATGACAACCAAGTTAGATTATCAGCGAGAGTAATTGAATCTATGGATGGATTAAATAGAAAAAACTTAATTGAAGA
>MDSV01106556.1_pt1 | contig 15927 bp, 20 predicted proteins | sample 810851 | NCBI WGS metagenome assembly MDSV01 (sample SAMN05326640, study PRJNA326480) | marine metagenome | isolation source: seawater | place: Atlantic Ocean: North East | collected 2012
GGTAGCATCATTTCTAAAATATTATGGGATATTTTTTGCAGGTGTGGACATGATAGGTAAATATATTACTGAAATAAATATAACCTCACCAACTGGTGTACAGCAAATACGAAATAGATTATCTATGAAAATATCAAATGAACTTTTAAAAAAAATTAATGAATATCATGAGTCTTGATAATTAAATGAATAGCTGTTTCTTACTTGGTATTGATTATGGTTCTAAAAAAACAGGTTTAGCGATAGGCCAAAGTGTAACAAGAAATTCAAGGCCATTAAAAATTTTATATAGTAATTATATATATGAAATAAAAAAGATTATCTATGAGTGGGATATTAAAAAAATAGTTATTGGATATCCCAAATATAAAAAAGAAAATAATATTCATAAAGAGATAAAATCTTTTGCTGATGATATTCAACATGCATTGAATTTTGATATAGAAATCATATTTCATGATGAGCTTCTAACTAGTGAGATGGCAAGGAATAGTTTTGCTGAGATGAGAAAGAGTGGTGTGACTAAAAAGAAATCATCAGATTATGATGATTTATCTGCATCTATTATCTTGCAAAGCTGGATTAATGAAAATATTATTGATTAGATGAAAATAAATCATAGCACTCAGCTTCAAAACAACAAACTTAAGCACTTTCTGAATATCAAGTCCTTACCAAAAGCTCATATTTTAGAGATATTATCAAGAGCAGAGAATATTCATAGTAATAATAAAATATCAAAATACCCGAATAAAGTGGTTGCTAGCTTATTTTTTGAGCCAAGCACACGTACAAAAACGACTTTTGAACTAGCTTCAAAAAAAATCTCCGCAGACTTTATAAATATTGATATTTCTAATTCATCAACATTAAAAGGTGAATCTATATTAGATATGATTAAAACGATAGAGGCTATGAGCTGTCATATGTTTATAGTTAGACATTCTGTTCCAGGAACAGCTCATTATATTGCAGAATCAGTGAGTGATAATATATCTGTAATCAATGCTGGTGATGGATCTAACGAGCATCCTACTCAGGCAATATTAGATATGTTTACTATTAAAAAACATAAAGGTGGATTTGATAAATTAAAAGTTTCTATTGTAGGTGATATCCTACATTCACGTGTTGCTAAATCACTTATTTATGCACTTAATATCCTAAAAACTAAAGAAATAAATATTGTTGGTCCTGAGAAGCTTATACCAGACAACTACAATGAAATGAATGTAAGCTACTTTTCTGACATGAATAAAGGTGTTGAGGATGCAGATGTTATTATAATGCTGAGGTTACAAAAAGAAAGAATGCATGATGCATTAATTTCGATGGATTCATATTATGATGATTATGGATTGAATAAGAATAGACTTAAATATGCAAAAAGTGATGTTATAGTTATGCACCCAGGACCAATTAATAGAGGTATAGAAATTGAATCTTCGGTAGCAGATGGGCCAAACTCAGTAATATTAAATCAAGTCTCATATGGTATATCGGTAAGGATGGCTATAATGTCTATGTTGTTTGATAATAATTAGAAATGCTTTTAGATTATATCGATAACTATAAAAATATAATAAAAATTATTGATAAACATAAAAAGGTTTACAATAGAGATATCCGTCTTATTGTTGTGTCTAAAACACAAGATTATAAAAAAGTAGTTGAACTTGAAAAACTTGGTCAGAGAGATTTTGGAGAGAACTACTTAGATGAAGCTAGAAAAAAAATTGAAAAAATTAATAATCCAAACATAAATTGGCACTATATAGGTACAATACAATCAAATAAAATAAAGAAGATATCAGAAAACTTCTCTTGGATTCATACCGTTGCATCAGAAAAGCATGCAATTAAAATTAATGATGTTTGTAAAAAGCTAAATAAAATAATGAATGTTTGTATACAAATAAATATTGATGATGAAGATACAAAAGGCGGTGTAAAATTTGATGATTATGATGATCTTTCTTTAATTATACGTAATATGAAAAATATTAACCTAAGAGGAATAATGACAATACCAAAAGCAAATAGATCATGTATAGATTCATTTGCTAAAATGAAAGATATGTACAAAAAAAATAACTACCTAGATACACTATCCATGGGAATGAGCAAAGATTACGTCTCTGCAATTGAATATAACGCAAATATGCTTAGAATAGGTCAACAGATATTTGGTGAGAGAATATGAATAATCAAGTGACTATTATAGGTGCAGGGAATCTTACGACTTCTCTACTCAACGCAATTCATAGGAGCAGACCCTCATACAAATTAAATGTTATTGATATAGACAAAAAAAAACAGGCTATTCTGAAAAAATTTAATGTGAATTTCTTTACATCTTACACAGATATCCTAACTAAATCTGAATTAATAATACTTATGGTTAAACCGAATAACTATACAAAGGTTATTGAGGAGATGAACCTCTACTTATCAAAAAAAACAATTATAGTAAGCTTTATGGCAGGGATTGAGAGTTCTCTCATAAGAAAAAAACTCAAACAAAATATTCCTATAGTTCGATGTATGACTAATATAACTATAAGTGATATAGAATCACATGTCTTCTATTGGATGAAACCTTTTTCAAAGAGTGTGATAAGTAAGTTTGAAAATTTTTTTAGTGGCTTCTGTAAATTAAAAAAATGCTCAGATGAAAAAGATATTGATAAAATTACTGCACTTTATGGAAGTGGTCCAGCCTATTATGTGTACTTTAATCAAATTATAAAAGATATTTTTATTAATATGGGTTACAGCAATAAGGATGCTACTTTATTTACAAATGATTTGATGTATGGTACTTCAAAAGTAATACAGAATACTGAAAATTTGAATACTATTATATCTGCTATCGCTTCAAAAGGTGGCACTACACAGGCTGCATTAGATGAACTAAAAAATAATAAAATAAATAGTATTTTTTTAAAAGCTATCAAAAAAGCTTATAAGAAATCACAAAATATTCTTAAAGAATAATGTCAGGCTCTGCATCAATAATTTATCTATTTCTCAGTGCTTGTCAGTTTATTATATTGCTAAGATTCTTGTGTCAATTATGTAATGTGAATTATTATAATCCAGTTACACAATCTGTAATTAAACTAAGTGGATACCTGATTAAGCCTTTCGAATATATTGGATTAAAACTTACCTCATATTTTTTATTTATAGTTTTATTTCTTTTTACATTTTTAAAACTTTATCTACCACTTATTTTTAATAATCAAACCTATCCGTTAGATAGTTTATCAATTATATCGCTAGGCTATCTGCTAAGGGATGTGATTAATATTTATTGGTACTTAATAGTAATCTCAGCTGTAAAAAGCTGGTTTAATGTATTTGTTAATCATCCTATTTTTGCACTTATAGATGAGTTATGTGAACCTATTTTTCATTATACTAGATCAATAGTTCCGACATTCTCTGGGATTGATTTTTCACCTATAATAATCCTTGTGTTATTGCAGATATTAGAGATAGTATTAATTCCTAGAATTTTTAACTTAACGAGCTTATTATAAATTGAATATCATTAAAGAACAAAAACTATCAGTAAATACACCCTTATGTCTAAAATCTGGCAAAGTAATTAACTCATATGATTTGATTTATCAAACATACGGACAGCTTAATGCTAATAGAGATAATGCTGTGCTTATCTGTCATGCATTGTCAGGAAACCATCATGTCGCAGGTTATCATCATGGCGATGATAAACCGGGTTGGTGGGATAATATGATAGGATCTGGTAAGCCTATTAACACCGATAATCTCTATGTTGTGTGTGTTAATAATTTAGGCGGATGCCATGGATCCACAGGGCCAGCTAGTATTAATCAAGAAACACAAAGAAACTATGGTTTTGATTTCCCTATTGTGACAGTGCAAGATTGGGTTAATAGCCAAAAAGTTTTGATGGATAGTTTGAATATAAATAAATGGCGATTTGTAATTGGTGGGAGTCTTGGTGGTATGCAAGCTCTTCAATGGGCGCTTGATTACCCAGATTATGTGAATAATTCAATTATAATTGCTGCTGCACCTAAGTTGACAGCTCAAAATATTGCATTTAATGAAGTTGCAAGACAAGCAATTATGAATGATCCTGATTGGTGTTCTGGTAATTACTTAAAAGAAAATAAAGTTCCAAAAAGAGGTCTAGCTTTAGCTAGAATGCTCGGCCATATCACATATTTATCCGATAAATCTATGGCTGAGAAATTTGGGCGTGATCTTAAACAAGAAAGAATAGGATTTAATTTTGATGTAGAATTTCAAATTGAAAGTTACCTCAGATATCAAGGTGAAAAATTTGTAAACTCATTTGATGCGAACACATACCTTTTGATGACTAAAGCTTTAGACTATTACGATCCTGTGAACGATACTGAATTTATAAAAAAAGTAACTACTACTATGACTAAGTTTTTATTAATTTCATTTACTTCTGATTGGAGATTCCCTCCAGTAAGGTCTGAGGAAATAGTTAAAACCTTGATAAGCTATAATAAGAATGTTTCTTATGCGTGTGTCAAATCTGATGGTGGACATGACGCATTCTTAATGAAGAATGATAATTATTTTGATGTTATGAGGAATTTTATTGAGAATAATTAACATGATAAGAAAAGACTTCAAAATAATTACAGATTGGGTGAAACAAGATTCTAGAATACTTGATCTTGGTTGCGGTGATGGTACGCTTTTAAAAATGCTAAATAGTGAGAGAAATACTAGTGGCTATGGGATTGATGCATCTATAGACAAAATTATTAAATCTTTAGACAATGACATAAATGTTATTAATGCAGATATTAATGACAGACTAGACTACTTTAGTGACAATAGCTTTGACTATGTAATTCTTGCTCAATCTTTACAGGTAGTTAATAATCCAGTTAATTTAGTAAAAGAAATGCTAAGAATTGGAAATGAGGTTATCATCTCATTCCCCAACATGGGTTACTGGAAGTCAAGATTTTACCTTTTCTTGAAAGGTAAAATGCCTGTGACAAAAGAATTGCCTTATAGCTGGCATTCAACTCCAAACATACATTTATGTACTATTAAAGACTTCAAAGAAATGTGTGCTACAAATAACTTCACGATAGTTGATGAGGTAATCAGTTGTGGCAAAGATAGCAAAGTATCAACAGGTTATTTTAGTAATTTATTAGGAGAGTCTGCAACTTTCAAAGTCAAATAGCTCTCTCATTTTTCAAATTAATAAAATCTTTGTGTTTAACATGAATTAAATCACATACTTTTCTAATTGTGTAATCTTCATACTTATCAATTTTAGAATCGATGTACGCTATATCCCACATAAAGCCTATGATGACTAGCTTCTGCTTATAACTACATTCCTTGTTAATAATATCTGTCCATTCATAAAGAGATATCATTTTATTATGATGTTCATTACTAGCAGAGAAAACTTCTCCTATCTCATCGTCTGTAAGAGAAAACTTATCCTTGATTAATGATATTATTTTTTCTTGCTCATCTGCATCATAATCGTCATCACTTTTAGATACTTCTATTAAGAGAATACATGTGGCTAATTGAAGTTGATGGATATCTAAATCATTGTCATCTGATGATTTACTAGATTTTTTGAAAAACTTTTCTATTAAGTTCAACGTTTAATTGAATGTTTGTTTTAGTGAGTAAGTACCGCTGTTATCATATTCGTAGAAAAATATATCTACAAATGGGTGATCTACTGGGTCTACATTTTGATCTGATGATAAATTAGATTCTGCAACGTACGTTTCATTACCTTGGCCATGAACAAGTACATGATACCACGGCTTATTTTTATCTGGCTTTGTTTTAGCTACCGATTCATACCATTCATCAGTACCCTGGAAGTTAGGGTCTGCGTCAACGATAACACCGCGATATTTGAATTTTGAATGATAAACAATTTGACCAAGACTAAATTTAGCATTTTTTGGTGATAATTCTGACATAACTACATTATATGTCTTTAATTGTTTTTTTTAAAGTATCTTTGATAAATTATGAATAAAGAAATGTAACATTTATTCTACGGTTAATATAATTACTATCAAAATCTATATCGTCAGTTGCATGATATAGCTTAGAATTAAAGATGATAGCTCTATTAGCTTTATAAGGTATTTTAATAAAATCAGAACTACTTACATCACTAAGCATTCTCTCTGAATTAAATGAAGAATTATAATCAGAAAACTTAGATGTTTTATTTGGTGTTTTCTTCCAAATTATCATTCCACCAGAATCTTGATCTAAATTTGCTGAATCAGATGTTAACCATAAATTAACATTTATTATAGCGTCATCAGCATGAATCCCAATTCCTTTATGCTGGCTATCATATTTAAAAGCCCATGCTTGGGTAAGATGGCATTTATTGAATATATTCGGAAGATTAGACATCAAGTCCATACTAAATTGTAAAATTGGTTTATTTGCCATTCCTGTACCTAGAAATGATCCAACATATCCTCGTGGGTATGGTCTTTTAAAAATATTCGCACATCGAAAAAAAATATTAAGGTCATTAAGAAATGGCTCAGATAGTATGTTATCAATGACACAAATTTCAGGTTGTGATGAACTATAGTTATGCTCAATTTCTTGGTAATTAAGATTTTTATTTAAATATGGGGGCTTAGTTTTTGGAGGTTTATTATATTTAATTTGATGCAAAGTTGAAATAAATTTTAAATCATCTTCACAATACTCTTCTGAGGTCAGGTTATTAATCTTTTCAAGATTATTAAAATATTCCTGAGTTATCTTCATATTCCTAATGCCATCTATATCAGAATCAATATGACATATTTGCTCGTATTCATGTTTAACTAAATGCTCAAGAACTTTTTTATCTTTCATGTTTAAAAGTGTTTGAAAGCTAGGAGGTACTTGAGATATTTTTTCTGATATTTTAAATAATGAAGAAGATTTTTCCAAATTATGATCCCATAAATATGCTAACGCATAATTACAAATCAGTTTTTGATTAAATGATTCATCAATTCTTATTTTTTCCAAGGCTGCGATACATTTTTGTAAATCCTTAACTTTTTTATCTTTATTGTAAACTTGTAGATATATACCAATAATATTTTGATCAAAGTTGATGTTATCTTTGTCGTATTTCTTGCCATCTTTAAGTGCTTTTAATGCTTCATCATATTTTTCTTGAGCCAAGTAACAATTAGATAGGTTTAAATAAGATTTAACAAACCTTCTATCAATACAAATAGATTTTTTTAACAATTCTTCAGATTGCTCATATTTATTCAAATGCCTCAGAGAGATTGCATAATTATTTAATAATTCACAATTTTTTGGATTTCGTAAGAACGCTTTTTTATAAAATTTGATTGAGGATTTATAGTTTTGCTTCTGACTTAACACAACACCATGAAGATGATTTGAATCAAAATCATCTGGAATTTCTTCTAGTATTTGAAGATAAATCTGATCTGCTTTATTAATGCTACCGTTCCTATGGTAATCTAAAGCTTCATTCAATAATTTATTTAAATTAAGTTTTTTCATATTACGTGCCCAGGGACAGAATCGAACTGCCGACACGAGGATTTTCAGTCCACTGCTCTACCGACTGAGCTACCTGGGCATATATTATTTTTCTGGAACAAAACCTTGAGGAGCTTGCGAGCCATCGCCAAAAAAGAACTTTTCCATTTCTTCTTCTAAGAATTTTCTTGCTTTTGGCTCCACTGGAGTTAATCTCATTTCATTAATAAGCATGGTCTGATGACTAACCCATTGCTCCCACGCCTCTTTTGATATAGTTTCTTGTATTTTTTTACCTATTTCTCCAGGGTATGGCAGGTAGTCTAATGCTTCTCCCTCTTTCTTTAATTTCTTACACATTATTTTTTTCATATTCAGACCTATATATATCTAATGCCTTTTCTTGATATTTTGGCGTGCCAACATCAATATTTGCTAGATTATACCAATTCTTACTTGATAAACTAACTTTTTTGTCGTTTTTCAAAAAATAAAAGGAAGTCTCTATTAATATTTTTTTATGTGTAACTCTATGTGATATCACAGCTTTATATGATGGCTTAATATTAGAAATGTTATTTTTTAATATCCATTTATTTTTATGTGAATTCAAGGTAAAGATTGGACTAGAATATAATCCTTGCCATAGTGTACCTAATTCAATTTTTTCTAAGTAAATCTGATTACTTTGATTTATCAAAACGATAAGACTCATAGTAGTATCTTTTATTTTTTTCTTTATCTTCTTCTCTACCTTAGTGCTAGGATTATAAGAACATCCTATGGGTTTTAATGGACATCTATGACATTCAGGATTAGTTCTTTTGCATATGACTGAACCTATATCCATCATGCCTTGAATAAATTCTGAGGTATTTTTCGATGGTGTTACATAAGTTGATTTATCCCATAATTTTTTTTCTAATATACTTTTGTTTTCCTCTTGTATTTGGTAGAAACGCATTAGTATTCTTTTAACATTGCCGTCTAATATAGCTTTATTAGAAAATCCAGAAAATGTTGAAATTGCAGATGCAGTTGTTCTTCCTATGCCAGGTAGTGAAAGTATGTCTTCATAATTATGTGGGAACTTAGAGCCAAATTCATTAGCTATGATCTGAGCACTGAGATATATATTTTTTACCCTTCTGTAGTATCCAAGACCGCTCCATATTAACATTAGATCATCCAAATTTGCTGAAGCTAGACTTTTAAGTTTAGGATAATTTTTTATAAATTTTACATAGTATGGAATAACAGTCCTCACTTGTGTTTGCTGAAGCATTATCTCTGAAATCCATATCTTATAAGGATCCTTCACTTTCCATGGAAGGTTTTTTCTACCATTTTCTTTATACCATTCTAAAACTGTATTTGATAATAATGATGACATTATCTAATACGGAAGTATTATATTAATTTCTGATTCAATTTTATCTTTAATTTTATCTTTTATAGACTTGATGGCTTTACTTTTAATTTCTTTTTTTAGTTTTATTGAAATTATTTCTGAGATTTTAATATCAATTTGAGGATTGCTGTAATTACCAGATATAAGGACAGGTAGCTTTGTACCTACTAAGTATTCAGGAAAATATTTACCATATTTTTCTTTTATTCTGTCATTAGTCTTTATACTTGTAGATACACTGATATTTAATGACTCACTTAGTGGATTAATATTACCAAAGCCTTTGCCTTCAAGTAATTCTGTGTTAATTGTAATGTCTTTAATTTGTAAAATATTATCTTGATAGTATCCTTCTGTTTCAATGAGATTTATATTTGAATACATAGTATTGTCTAAATAATATTTTCTACCTGCAATAAGGTTGTATGTTTTAATTATTGATTCATCTATATTTAAGCCATATAGTTTTGAATTCTTTAAACTTAACGAACTAATATCAAACCGGCCTATTAGAATTTTTGATACTGATACAGAAGCGTTCAATTCTTCAGATTCAAATATTGGAATATTATTTTTCTCAATAGATAGCTCTCTGGCTCTAATTTTTGTATTAATGCCTAAATTTAGGCTTAGATCACCATTTATCTTAAAATCAATATTTGCTTGTTCAGAAATCGTTTGTTCAAGATTATTTTTATAATCATTGATATCAAACAAGAGTGTTATGTAAAAAAAAATAATAAATGAAGCAAATAGTAAAATATATACAATATTTCTAATCATTATTTTCTTAAGAAGTCTCCAGACTTCCCTCCAGTCTTTGATAACAACATAATATGATTAATTTCCATGCCTTTGTCCAAGTATTTGCACATGTCATATATTGTCATTAGAGAGATTTCAACACCAACAAGCGCTTCTATTTCAACACCTGTTTTCCCCTCTGATTTAACTGTTGTGTAGCAATGAATCTCATTGAGAGTTTCTTTAATTTCAAAGTCTATAGATGCAGAATTGATTATTATAGTATGTGCTAGTGGTATGAGAAGTGATGCTTGTTTTACAGCATTTATGCCTGCAATTCTCGCAGCATTTAGGACATCGCCTTTTTTATTAGTTAACTGAAGTATAGAATCAAACGCTTTTTTGTTTAGTATGATTGTGCCTGAAGCCTTAGCTGTTCTTAAAGATGCCTTTTTTTCACTGATATCTATCATATGGAGATTACCAGATTGATTAATATGATTATTCTTCATTGTTTACCTACATAAATATATTACAATAGTATAGCAAATATATTGTCTTGAAGTTTTATGAAAATATTCTTAGCAACTAAAAATAAAGACAAAATTACTGAGTTTCAACAAATACTCTCCAATATAAATGTTGAGTTGGTTACCTGTCGAGATATTGATGTTCCAGATGTTGAGGAAACTGGTACTACGTTTGTTGAGAATGCATTATTAAAAGCTAAAAGTGCTGCAAACTTTACTTCACTTCCATCTATAGCGGATGATTCCGGTATAGAAGTTGATTACTTGAAGGGTCGCCCAGGTGTATGGTCTGCAAGATACGCAGGCGAGGGTGCATCGAATAAAGAAAATAATGATAAACTATTGAGGGAACTTGAAGGTGTCCCTAATGACAAACGAGGAGCATGTTATAGATGTGTGATAGTTTTTATGAGATTTTCTAATGACCCTTTTCCATTCATTTCACAAGATTCATGGAGAGGAAGAATTAATGATAGACATGAGGGTACTAATGGTTTTGGGTATGATCCTATATTTTTCTTACCCGATAGAAATATAACTTCTGCAGAGTTAAAAACAAGCGATAAACATAAAATAAGTCACCGTGGCAAGGCTCTTTTAAAATTCTCTAACTATTTCACTGATTATGTTGAAAATATTTAGGTTCAAAATAAATTTTTTAGTAGTACTTATTTTTATTGCATCTTGTGCAAAAAATCCAGTCTCTGGCATGCCAGATTTCGTAACTATCACTGAACAGCAAGAAGTTGAAATGGGGAGGGCGTATCATAAAGAAATACTCAAGAATTATAAAGTTTTAAAAAATAAAGAACTTAATAAATATTACGTTGAACTCGGTGAAAAAATAGCAAAAGCTAGTCATCGTCCCAATTTAGATTGGAAATTTACCATAATAGATGATCCAACTTTTAATGCATTTGCAACTCCAGGAGGGTATGTTTATTTTTACAGAGGATTGCTTGCACATTTTAATTCTGAGGCCGAACTTGCAGGTGTACTCAGTCATGAAATTGCACATATCACTGCTAGACATGCAGTAAGGGGTATGAGTACAGCACAGGTAACTAATTTATTAATAGGTCTCGCGGCATCAAATGTTCCAGGTGGATCAATTTCTAATAGTGGATTTAATTTACTTAATCAGATAGTAAACAAAGGTTATAGTCGAAAATATGAATCTGAAGCAGATGACATAGCCAAAGAATATCTTGGGAGGAATGGATATAGTCAAGATGCGATGGCAAAGTTTCTCAATACTATGAAAAGTGCAGATGATCTTGAAAATGAAATTGCAAAAAAAGAAGGGAGACCTGCAAATGCTGGATACCATAATATTTTCTCAACACACCCGTCAACAGAAAATAGAATTGAAGCAATGAATGAAACTGAAAATATGGTAGGTAAAAAAAATAAAGAGGAATTTCTTAAAATGATTGATGGTCTGCCTTATGGCACAAGTGATGAAGAAGGTTATATGAGATACAATACGTTTTATCATCCTTTTTTCGCAATAAAATTTAGTATTCCACAAGGATGGGATTTAAAGAATCTTCCAGATAGATTAATTATTACAAAAGACGAGTCAGAAATAATATTAATGTCAGATAATCTTCTCAGAGATGACATAGATAATGGTTTATCTCCCAAGGATTATCTTGATCAGAATATAGACAAAACATCATTTTTATCTACTAACAAACTTATTGAACAAGAACCTCTCAATAAAAGTAAAATGTCTGGTTATACCTATTTATATAAGACTACGTCATTAGTTGATATTACATACACAAGATATTCTGTCTTTTTTGATATCCATCAAGAGGATAAAAAACCAAAAGCATGGATATTTATTAAGAAATTTAAAAAAATTAGTGATGATGATGTAGCTAAAATCATAGAAACGTCATTTCAAAAGATGACCGAAGAAGAAATAAGTAAATCAAAAGGTTTAAGAATCAAGGTGATAAGGTTTAGATCAGGAATGTCCTATAAAGAATTGGCCAGTAACAGCCCTCTTGGAAGATATGCTGAGGGCAAGCTCAGATTACTAAATGGTCATTATCCGGAAGGGACACCAACGAAAGGTAGTTTAATTAAAATAGTGGAGTAAATATGAAAGGGAATATATTTTATGCTCAATCTGGTGGCGTAACACCTGTTATTAATGCTACTGCTGCAGGAGTTATTGATGCATACAATAAAAATAAGAAAAATTTTGGGAAGCTGTATGTCGGTAAAAATGGAATTCTTGGAGCTCTAAGTGAAGAGTTGATAGATATATCTAAAGAGGATAAATCTCAGTTAAAGCTTTTGAAACAGACTCCCGGTGGTGCTTTCGGTTCTTGTAGACTCAAACTGAATGATTTTAAAAAGTCAAAGAAAGATTTTGAGCGTATATATGAAGTGTTTAAGAAACATAATATAAGATATTTTTTTTACAATGGTGGAGGTGATTCTCAAGATACAACTAATAAAATTAGCAAATTTTTCAAAGAGAGAGATTACTCTCTGATATGCATCGGTTTACCTAAGACGATTGATAATGATCTACCCGTAACAGATAACTGTCCAGGATTTGGCTCAGTAGCAAAATACATCGCTACATCAACATTAGAAGCCTCCTTAGATGTGAAGTCTATGTGCGAGACATCTACAAAAGTTTTTATCCTAGAAGTTATGGGAAGACATGCAGGCTGGTTGGCTGCATCAGCAGGTGTTATTAAAGAAAAAATAGGAGACGCACCTCACCTAATTCTTTTACCTGAAATAAAATTTAATCAAAGCTTATTTTTAAAAAAAGTTAGAGAGACAATTAAAAAATATGACTATTGCGTTATCGTTGCATCTGAAGGAATAAAAGATGACAAAAATAAATTTCTTAGCGATAGTGGACTAAAAGATAGTTTTGGTCATGCACAACTAGGCGGTGTTGCACCAGTGTTGTCATCTATGATAACTAATAAACTTAAATTAAAGGTTCATTGGGCAGTTTCTGATTACTTACAAAGAGCTGCAAGGCATATAGCATCAAAGATAGATGTGGAACAAGCATATGCTCTTGGTTTAGAGTCTATAGAAGCTGCAAAGTTAAATAATAATAACATTATGCTGACAATTAAAAAGAATACTAGTAAACAAAATTATCAATGGTCTATTAGCTCCACGAATCTTGATAATGTTGCAAATATAGAGAAAATGTTACCCAAAAGCTATATTAAATCAAATGGCTTTGAAATTACAAAATCATGTAAAGAATATATATCAAATCTCATACAAGGAGAAGATTATCCAATCTATAAAAATGGTTTTCCGCGGTATGCTAAACTTGAATGTAAGACAATTAAAAAGAAACTTCCGTCTTATAAATTATAGCAGATTAGTATCCGGATTAGCTTGAATATCCATTAGTGCTTTTATGAATTGTTCATCGCTATTTAAGCATGGAATGAAAGTAAATTCTTTGCCGCCATGTTCAAAATAATCCTCTTTAGATTCCCTTCCAATTTCATCTATAGTTTCTAAACAATCTGATGAAAATCCTGGGCAAAATACATGTAAATTCGTTACTCCTTCTTCTGGAAGTTTTTCTAATCTAGATGACAAATATGGTTTTATCCATTCAGCTTTTCCAAACCTAGATTGAAACGCAATCTCATACTCAGTATGCGTTAATTCTAATTCCTTAGCAATTAGATGCGCAGTATGAAGACATTCTTTCTGGTATGGTTCGTCCTTACCAATATATGATTGAGGAATACCATGAAAAGAAAACAAAAGTTTATCTGGTTTACTAAGCAACTTTTGTGCAGATCTTATTTTAGTTGCACATGCCTTTATATAGAAATTATTATCATGAAAACTGGATACTGCCTTAATATTAACTCCAGAAAAATATTTTTTATCTTTTTTGATTAAGTCTTTAATAAGTGCAAAAATAGACAACGTTGTTGTTGTTGAATATTGAGGAAACATAGGCAAAATTGTTATATCTCTAAATCCCCTTTCAATAGAATTATAGAGAATTTTTTTAATGGATGGATTCCCATACCTCATTGCTGTATCAAAATATACCTCGTACTCTAGCTCTTTTGCCATATTCCTCAGATGTCCAGTCTGTGCATAAGTGTGAAAAAGTAGCGGCGATCCCCAATTTGTCCAAACTTTACGATAGAGCTCAGCACTTTTTTTTGGTCTTGTCCTTAGGATAACTAAATTTAAAAGTGTTAACCAAAATAACCTGGGTAATCTAATGACATATTTGTCAGATAAAAATTCTTTTAAATAGGTTCTAACTTCCTTTTCATATGGCTGGTCTGGGGTACCCAGATTAACCAATATAGTGATTTTAGACATTTTTCATCCCTTGATTAATCTTTTACGGATTCTGCTTGTTTTTGGAACATGAGACAATAAAAACTCCATTTGGTCAGCAAGAATCGTTCTGCCTCTAAGTATTAAATATTCAACTCTTGATGGGGCAAATGGTACAGCTAGTAATGGCATGCCTGCTTGTTCTGGCGTCCTATCTCCTTTCTTATTATTGCATCCTTTACATGCAGTAACTGAATTTGTCCATTTATCCTCACCGCCTTTAGACAATGGAATTACATGATCTCGCGATAAACTCTTAAGAGTGAAAGTTTCTCCGCAATACATACATGTCTTAGCATCCCTTTGAAAAAGGGTGAGATTTGTAAGCGGCGGAGTGTAATCTGAATATGAGATTTTGCTATAATTCTTGGTAGCGATTATAGAATTTATTTCAATTTTACTTCTTAAGCCTGTCACTCTATTTATTCCCCCTCGCACCACTAGGGAGCTATCACCACACTCAAAAGTAACTTGATCATTACAGTAAAGCTTTACAGCTGTCTGGTAGGTAATCCATCCTATTGGCAGCCCGGCGTAGTTGAGCCTCAGGATCTGTCTTGTTATATCCATATATCTTATATTTTACATGAAAACCTTTGTTAAAAATCTTAAATTTAAGTGAAAAATTGTCTATTTATGCACTAAAAAAGGTATTTATTAACAGGGCAAATTTTCTAAATGAGAATCACTATTATCATATGTTTATATCAATACATTTGAAATATAGTAATTATGTTTCATATATATCTATGATATTTATATATTTTTTAATTTGACTATAAATTGAACAATTTGAGAGAGGTAATGATCTAGCTAGGTTTAAAGATTTTATATTATAATTATTCACAGAATTATCCACAGAATCTGTGGATAAACTATAATTGTTAATTAACATGGTCCTGATGCAACATAGTTTATAATACTTAGTATGCAAAAACTCATATCTGTGGCTTTAGATGTGCCCATAAACCAACTGTTTGAATATTATTGCGATAATCAAGATATTAAAAATGGATATAGGGTAGAGGTACCATTTGGAAGATCAACTAGAATAGGAATAATAGCGGGAATTAAGAGTTTTGATGAGGAACAGGTAACACAAGGCACGTATGAGATAAAAAGTATATCTAAGATACTTGATAAGTATCCTGTCTTATCTGCAGAAATGATGAAGACATGTAAATGGGCTGCAGCATACTACCATTATCCTATAGGACAAGTATTATTTAATGCTCTAACTCCTATTCATAGAAAAGGTTCGCCATCACCTGATAGAAAACTAGTCTTTAATGAGAAAAGTTCAAAATTTCA
>MDSV01052782.1_pt1 | contig 15926 bp, 15 predicted proteins | sample 810851 | NCBI WGS metagenome assembly MDSV01 (sample SAMN05326640, study PRJNA326480) | marine metagenome | isolation source: seawater | place: Atlantic Ocean: North East | collected 2012
ACGATGAGTGTCGCAGTATGACCTCCTCCAACAACCACATAAGCCTTTGATTCAGCACAAGCGTTCAACATTTCAATGGTTCCAAAAGCGAAGTCAGGACGTTCAAATACTCCGGCAGGACCGTTGAGGTGTACAGTTCCGGCGTTTTTTATTGCGGAGGAGAGATTTCGAATGGATTGAATCCCGAGGTCAAAAATTGGTGCTTCAATCGGTAATTTTTCGACTTCGATGTCAACACGGTTGTCTTCAATATTGGCGGCAACATCGACAGGCAAGTGTATTTTTTCTTTGAAATCAACAATGAGTGCTTTCGCAGTTTCAACGGTTTGATGCCAGTTTTTCCCAAGTTCTTTAACCAAAAAATCATGATTGACAGAACCAATGTTGTAGCCTGACAGTTCAAGTAACAAGTTTGCTACTCCTCCAGTGGCCCAGAATTCATCGCAGATGTTGTTTCGTAACATGTGATCTGCAACGGCAATTGAATCGTCAACCTTGATGCCTCCTAGAACCGCAAGGCACGGACGAGCAGGATTCTGCAATGCAAGGTCGAGTTTTGTGATTTCGTTGTTCATTACTTCTCCAGCAACGCAGGGTATGAGATGGGTGAAACCGACACCAGAAGCAGTGCTGCGATGAGCGCACGCAAAGGCATCATAAACAAATAAATCAGCTACACTCGCAAGGTTTTGAACGATTGTTGTCTCTGAAAGTTGGTGAAAATTACCTTTTGAGTTGAGTTCTTCATCGTACATGCGTACGTTGTTCAACATCAAAATTTCACCGACCTTTAGGTTTTCAATAGCATTCATCGCTTTTTCTCCGGCAAGGTCGTCTACCCACTTGATGGGCCGACCAAGAATACGACCCAATTCTCTCGAATGGCCAAGCGTAGTCGTGAAATCATTTTTTCCAGGGCGAGACTGATGGGCCAACAAGACGACTTTGGCCCCAATCAATCGATTAAGCGTCGGGACAATAGCCTTGATTCGAGTGGTATCAAGAAACGCTTTGGTGTCAGGCCGTAAAGGAGAATTAATGTCAACACGAACCAAGACTGTCTTGTTGTCGACGTTGACATTGTCGAGGGTTAACACTCTCGCCATTGTAGTGTCCAAGAGCCCTCGGTTTTTCATTGCAACGGCTCAATTTCAAATTCGGAAACCACTCTTCACCTTACAACCGCGCGTCTAAGCGTCTCGGTTGGCGCGAAAGGTGATATATCTCCAAAGTCCGCTGACAATAGATGGCGCGAGACGAACCTGCTGAGGATGAATCTCTCAAAGGCCCTCGCAAGAGAGCGAGTACCAGCACATCTTCGTTCGGCGTCTCGAGAAGAGAAGGTCATGATTCATCAAGATACTACGGTAGTCGGTTATACGACGGTATCGTTTCAAGCAGGGATGTCGGAAAACAGCAAGAGTTGCCCCAAACACTCGCCAATACCGTCATTCATGGTGACTCTCGCAATCTCGAAATTCCCGATAATTGCGTACATTTGGTAGTTACTTCCCCGCCATACAATGCCAGCAAAGCATACGATGAAGATTTGTCTTTGAGTGAATATCTTGAGATGTTGTACAATGTGTTCGCTGAGTGCTACAGGGTCCTGGTTCCAGGGGGGCGCATGGTGGTGAATGTGGCCAACCTTGGACGAAAACCGTACATCCCTCTGTCAAGCCACATCAACCTCATGATGAACCAACTGGGATTCCTTATGAGGGGCGAGATTATTTGGGATAAATCTGCAAGCGCCGGCTCTTCATGTGCATGGGGCTCTTTTCAATCTGCAAGCAATCCATGTCTGCGCGATGTGCATGAATATCTCCTCGTTTTCTCGAAAGGTAATTACAAATTGCTTCGAGAAAAGTCCGAACGGGAAGAGGGACGAATCGACACCATTCCTCGCGATGATTTTATTCAGCATACCAAATCAATTTGGTCCTTTGCAACCGAACGTGCCTCGCGTGTGAACCATCCAGCACCTTTCCCAGTGGAACTTCCAAAGCGCTGCATAGAGATGTATTCTTTTGCAGGCGATGTCGTACTCGACCCATTCAACGGTTCAGGGACTACTTGTGTTGCAGCCAAAAATACCGGTAGAGCATACATCGGTGTCGACCTTTCCGAAGAGTATTGCGCGATTGCTAGAAAACGACTCGAAGAAACTGAGTCTTGGATTGCCCCAAAAATCGAAGTTTAAGCGATGCCGTTTTGAACGGTTGCCAGCACCGTTGTTTCATGACCGGCTGGGACGAAGAGTACCTTGCTGGCCCTGAAGGTCAGGATTGGAGAGTTCCGGTATCGGAACTTGAGGCTCGACAAAATCAACTCGGTGAACTGCTTGCTGAAGCTGGAATATCAGGGGCATTCATTCAACATCCAGTTGACTTGTACTATTTTTCAGGTGGTCGGCAAAACGCATCAATGTTCATACCGTCAAGTACGGCTGAACAGAACCGCAGTGTCTTGTTTGTTCGTCGTTCTTTGAAAAGAGCAGCGTATGAAAGTGGGGGGACAAATGCTCCCCACGACATACAGCCGTTTCCTCGCTCATCTCAGTTGGTAGAGGTCTTGCGTCAAAGAGGCGTTGAATCCGCTCCCGGTTTGCAATACGGTGAGTTGCCAGCAACTTTCTCTCAAAGATTTCAGCGTATGTTGAGTGAACTGGGAACATGTCCTGATGTGACATCCATCATCCATGGTCAACGTGAAATTAAATCACAGTGGGAAAGAGAGCAAATGGATGCTGCGGCCGAGGTTCAATTGCGAATGTTTGAGGCAGTTGAAGCCGTTGGAAGTGAAGGTGTCACTGAATTGGAATTGGTTGCTGCTGCTGAAGCAGTAAGCCGCTCTGAAGGGTTCGGTGGTAATGTGCAGATGCGCCGTTTTCCTCTGCAATGCGACCGAGGGGTAATCGTATCCGGTCGAGCCGGTGGAATACCATCCTTCTTTGACTCAGCAGTTGGGGGGACAGGTGCACATCCATTGGCTGGTATGGGTTCGGGATTTCATCGTATCAAACCAAACGAACCGGTGCTGGTGGATTTAGTACACGCTCATCGCGGATACATCGTTGATATGACTCGCATGTTTGTTGCAGGAACGCTTTCACAACAATGGCATCAACGCCTTGAGGATATGCTAGCAGTAAAGGACACCGTCGTGGATGTTTTAGATCAAGGCCGTACTTGTGAAGATGCGTGGAACGAAGCATATGCTCTTGCCGTTGAACTGGGTTATGAGGGGCACTTGATGGGAATGAATCCCGATCAGAGTCGCTTTTTAGGACATTCAGTCGGTCTGCAACTTGATGAATCTCCGGTAGTAGCTGCTGGTTTCGACCGTCCGCTTCCAATTGGAGGCACCATGGCAATCGAACCCAAAGTCGTGTATATGGAAGGAAGTATTGGAAGCGAAGACACTTGGATTCGCGATTCAGAAGGGATGCATCCAGTGACTGCAGGTGGCGCATGGCCGTGGCTTACAGAGTGGTAATGGCCTGTGAAAAACAGATACAATAAACCTACAGTTTGCTCTTGCCCAACTTCGCGATTGTAATTACATTTCGAAAAACAACCACCGACTTGTTCACCGGTATGTTTGAAGTCAGAAATTAATTGTCTTTGAGTGATTATTCTCTTCTCGAAATTGCAGCGAATGCGCTCATCATTGCCATCATAGAAAATACCGCAGTAAATCCTGGAAGAGACATCATGCTGGGTGTATCACCGGTATACATATCGACATAATTGTCATGAAGTTCAACACATGTAAAGTATAAATCAGTCGTATCTGATGAATAAATTGTAATTGAATCTCCATTGTTTACGTAACCATTTCCGTCATTATCTTGATACATTGCGTTCCAATTCTTTCCGTTACTGTCGGTGAAAACTGTGGAGAAAGAGTCCATTTGGTCAAGAGGAATGGTTAGTAAAACAGTTAATCCCGCTTTGTCGCTACTTGTCATATTTCCACAGTGGCCTTCTTCAGTAATATTATCGTATGAAGAATCAACATTCGTTATCCTCAATTCTAATTCAGACGCATTAATATCGTGTTCTGAGAATCCAAATATAATCATTGAAGAAGTAAATCCATCAGCAATAGAATTGGTTGTATCCCAATCAAAAGTTCCGTAAGAACTGCCCATTTGCATGTATTCGTCAGAATTATTCGGACAATCTCCAGAGTTCCCATCGTTGACCAATGCCATGTTAATATCATCAGATGTATCGTCAGGGGTTTCACAATGGAACATTACATCGGAAATTCCATCACCATCAAAATCTACTGATTCATCCGATTGATCCACACAATCAGCAATGTCATCATTTACACGCTTGAAAATAATCCATTGTGAGCCAGAATCCACTAGTCCATCATCGCCCATCACGCCATCCTCGCCGCAATTAAACATGTGAATTGAACTATTTGTGGGCATCATTGAGAGATCTGCTGCTCCCCAAGACCATTCACCATCATTGTCTTCAACAGTATTCAACTCTACTTCAAACCAGTTTTCCATGGTAATTGTGGTCGAACCATTTGTAGCAACAAAAGAGAGCATTATCCATTCAGAACTTGGACTGAATTGGAAGGCTGAAATTTGCATTGTACAGTAACCAACATCTGTTGTATTTCCAAATGTCATGTTGACATAAGCAATGCCCCCCAATGTCCCATCGAGGCCTTCGATTGTTGCATCAGTTGGCATTGTGCCGTTATCTCCGTCGGATTCACCACATGCCGTACCATCCAGAGATGGTAGTGGCATATCACCTTCGACTTCAACATTTGAGCCGGATTCATCAGCACCATTAGGACAATCAATAGAGCCGTCATTAACGACACTCATTGAAACTGTATTCGAATCATCATCATTACAATCAAACCAATTATCTTCAGTTCCATCGCCATCAAAATCTTGCGGTTCATCAGAGCCATCACCACAGTCCTCGGTTCCATCATTTACTAATGTGAAATTAATCTGAGTATCTGGTGTACCTCCAACTGTTGTACTGCACCAGAAAGTTTGATTTGACTCCTCATCGCTATTCCCAAATTCATCACATATATTGGAACCACTAGAATAGTTATCTCTTAAGATTAATTTATGCTCAGTTGAGGTTACATTCCCAGTCTCATCTTCATCAGCTGTAATTAAGTGAAGATTTATCATTTGATCAAACCATGAATGATTTCCACTCGCCGAAGGAGTGAATGTAATTGTATCAATGCCCATACTTGCCGATAATCCAGCCTCTTCGTTCAAAAAATGATACATCATCATTGATCTCGTGTCAGTACCATCGTACTCAACAATTCGATCAAAATTAACCATCATAGGTGTTCCGTCATCTGAAGGCATTAGGCCCGAAACACGCATAGATGTGCCCATTTCACTCAATGTGCCGCACATATCAGAAGCATCCATCTTTAGTGTGTCCATAAATTCCATGATTGGAACAAATTCAAACATTTCACAACCTCCTTCATCCGGATTTGCTTCGCAATAGTCCAAAACATATTCTTGACAAGCATCGGACTCGTGATCTTCGCACTCTGGTGCAAAACACGGGCTATCAGTATCGCCCGCTTCATTAGGGAATGGACAGTCATCTACAGTGTCAACGCCTCCAGTTCCATTACCGTCTCCAGTCCCATTACCGTCTCCAGTTCCATCTAAAACGGCATCCATACAAACAAAGTTTTCTTGGTCAAAAACAACTGCAGGTAAATGCCCTCCACCTGTGAGAGTTGCATTGTCTTCAAAAACCACCATCGGGTGAACGAAGTCAATAATATCCGACATTGTTGTATAAGCAAAATGCTCTAATTGGATATTTGGAGATGCACTATTTTTTACCGCCCAACTGGTAATTTCATGGAAATCTCCGGCATTCCCTCCTGATGAATTCACCCATGCCTGGTAAACATCTGAAACATGCCCATCATCTACTGAGCAAATCAACTCGAGTAAATAAGGAGACTCATTTGCCATCGGAGGTGCGGGGAAATGAAGGTATAGGGGGCCATTTTCGGCTATTATTTCGGGAGCATATGTGCCAGACTGAATATAGACAAAAAGAGCGCCATTAAGCATTACAGTAGAATTGTCGCCGCTACCGCCAGAACTATTGCCAGTACTGTTACCCGTACTGTCACCCGTACTGTCGTCCGTGCCGCTAGGGTCTTCAATTCCATCTTCTACATTCGATGTACATCCAGCCAAAGAGGCCGAAATCAGCATTAAAATCACCAAAAACAAGTATTTTCGCATGTTTTTCTGATGACATACTAGATGATAATACCTGCGCAAAAATAGAAAAAACGCATTTTATTGAAAATCTCTCTCATATAATTTCCCAAATTGCACATCTTTAACCAATTTTTAAACCCCTAATTCGACCATCATCTCAAGATTAGACGATGGCATGGTAGAGTAATCAAATAAATTCACCATAGTGTTCAAGTTGCGTCTGCGTTGTGTTCAGTCTATGGCAAAACCTTACTCGACCGGTCATATTGGAGCAGTTGCGTCAAACTTTACCGAAATGCGTCTTGCAGGTGCAGTAAAACAACGATTAGTTGAACTGGCATGTGAAGAAATTCAACGCTTTGTTCCTGAAATGGAATCGGCGACACTTGCACAAGACCCTGAGCGTAAAACCCTTGACGACCCCTATCGTACACGTTTGAATTACAACCGTACGCGTGAACTAATGATTGACCAAATCAGGGGTGTTGAATCAGTAGGTTCAGCAGCGGTGCAAGCAGGCATTGCTCAAGTTGAGAAGTATCTCTCAAAAATTGTCTATCATGCAGAGGTAGCGGCAGAAAAAGACAGGGTTGCAACGATTAAGCCGCGCCACCTTGAAATTGCGGTTGCGGGAATGAACATAACGAGTGAAAACGAGGATGAAGATATACCTACAGCCGTTCCAACCGAAGATTTTGTGATAAGTCAAGGCGGCGGCATTCTTACAGAATCATCGCTCTTATCGCTTGCCAAAACCCACGCAAAGATGCCGGTTACAAAGGATGCAGTTGAGGAATTAATTGAAACATATTATCTCGTGATTGAGAAATTGGAAGCCGATATTCGTAGCAACACTCAATTTGGCGGCAATCCAGTTCATTTTATTGAATCAATCACCAAAATGCAGACGCTGATGTCTCTTGGCTGGATGAGGGCGATGCTTACCAAAGCAGCAGAAAATGCTCGTGAACGCGGTTACAAGAAAATAGATGTTGACCAAATCGTACACTTAGATCCATTTGCGTAAATCTCTGTTGGAGATACGAGATGTTGACGACTTCGATATTCATTTCCGCTCTGCTCGCAGGAGTTGTAGCCATTCTCGTAACTCTTGCTATCGAACGTTGGGGTGGATTGACTGGAGGTTTACTTGGAACAATGCCTTCAACCATCGTTCCTGCAGCAGCAGGGATGTACCTTGCAGGCGATGAACAACTTCTGGTTCTCAGCTTAATTATCGTGCCTTATGGGATGTTGATTAACAGTCTTTTTCTCGGTGTGTGGATTGTTTTTCCTCCTTATCTTGAATCGATGAAAAAACCTCTTTTCATCACAACATTGAGTTCTCTTGCGGTGTGGGCGCTAACTGGATTCGCAATTTTGTTTGGCGTACAGTATGCGGTAGATGAGGGGGTATCTCCAGTCCGAATTGCCTTAATTGGATTATTGGCACTTATTGTTCTGGCAGCATGGATGAACTGGAATAATCGTGAAGCACCGAAAGGGAAACAACCTGTTGCATTCGCCATTCTTGTCGTTCGAGGTAGCGCTGCTGCAGTAGCAATCGGTATCGCAGTTTGGCTTTCAAGCACAGGACAAGCGTTTGTAGCAGGTCTTGCAGCAGTGTTCCCGGCCATTTTTCTCACCAGTATGGTCGCACTCTGGCTCTCTCAAGGCTCGACAGTTCCGAGAGGTGCAGCCGGGCCAATGGCGCTTGGTGGCGTTAGTGTGGCCATCTATGCCATTGTGGCCATCTATTCTTTGCCTGAATTTGGTGTTTATACAGGTTCTATTATCGCATGGAGCGCCTCGGTAATCGGGTGGTCTTTACCGGCATATCTCGTGTTAAAATCGAGAGTCCTGCCAAATTAAGCATTCGAATCGTTCGTTTCAGAACCCAGTTCACTTTCGAGTTCATCAAGTTGCATTTCGTTTAACTTTCCTTCTGCCGCAGCCAATTCCTTTTTGCAAAGTTTGAGTAATTCAGCTCCTTCTTCGTACAATTTGAGCGTCTCATCGAGCCCCATTCCACCGCGTTCCAATGTGGAAACGATTGTTTCCAATCGTTGTACTGCATCACTATATGTTGGTATCTCATCACTCATTTTCGTCCCTCATTTTTATTTTCTTAATTTCTGCTCCAGCAGTTCCGTCTGCAAAATTGAGAACAACCTCTTGTCCACTTTCGAGACCAGCGATACTGCTGAGAACGGTTCCATCTACGGTTTGAGTCATTGAATATCCTCTTTCAAGAACTCTTTGTGGATGAATTGAAGTTAAAGATGCGCCAAGTTGGGCAAGGCGATTAGATTGGCGTGAAAAACTGTGATGTGCGGCCATATTCATTCGAGATGAGATTCCCATGAGAACTCCTTTGGCGCGATTTAATCCCATGAGCGGAGCTACCACGAGTCTTGATTGCAACATGGAGAGCCTGTTCTGGCAGTCGGCCAACTGTCGTCGCGAAGCGATACTAAGCCGCTCGCTCATTTCGTCGAGAAAGAATTCCATTTCATTTCGTGAAGGCACGACCCTCTCAACAGCATCAGATGGTGTTGAGGCACGTAAATCAGCAATTAGGTCGGATACGAGAAGATCCGATTCGTGACCAACTGCCGAAACCAATGGTACAGGACTTGCAAGAATTGCTCGTGCAACGGGTTCAAGATTGAAAGCCCACAAGTCTTCAGGAGAGCCTCCACCCCTTCCTAAAATGACGAGGTCGACAGGAGGTTCACCTCTTTTTTCAGCACGAATTGGGTCAGAAAGTATTCTTGTAATGGCAAGACCACGCACAATTTCTTCAACCGCTTTCGGCCCCTGAACCAAGACTCCAATCACAGTTCTTCGCAATCCTGGCCATCTGTTCTCAATCAATCGTTGCATATCGGAAAGGGCAGCAGAGCCTGCGCCCGTTACCAAGGCGATGTGTTTTGGTACCAGTGGAATTGGGTGACGAATTCTGTCAATCTCTCCTTCTCGTTTGAGTTGCTCGATTAATTGACGCTTCTTCTTCTCAAGTTCCCCCAAAATACTGATCGGTTCAATTTTGTCAACGACAAGTTGAATATTCCCTCGCTTGGCATAGAGGTCGAGTGATGCAAGCACAACAACTTCACTCCCTTCTTTGATACTCGGGTCCACCGCGCATTTCCCTTTCCAGATTACAGCACTCATCTGCCCGTCATTGTCGCGTAGAGAAAAGTAGGTGTGTCCACTTGCATACTTTTTCCATTGCGTTACTTCTCCTTTCAAAGCCTGGTTACGGAACAGTGAGTCTTGTACAATCGTTCTTCGAACCAACTGTACAAATTGACCGATGGGCAATGGGCCAGTCGTGACATCGCTTCGACTGGACATAATGCATCATGTGCGTCCACGGTTCTTGAACACTCGCGTTTCATTTTTGCAGGTTCTCTTTTGTTGATTCAGAGGAAGAAATGTCTTTCCGTTGATGTTTTTTCTGGTGGAGAGCATGTTTTTGACGCAGCTCCACCTCTTCCAACTTATGCTTAATTTTCCAAGAGAGAAAACGAACAATAAGAACAACAGCAACGACATCAACGATGAGAATGATCCAATCGCTCAACCCCCATCCAAACAACATCAAAAAAACCTCTACAGCGGCGGACGGATATCAATATCGACATCTCCAGCGGGGCGACCTATGCAGCCGAGTCGAGCACCCTCTTCAACCAAATAATCATCCAAACCTGGCGGTAGTTCCACCGGTAGAGGAACATCACCGAACAGGAGAGTTACCATACACGCTCCGCAGGTTCCAGAGGTACAGTTGGTAGGTATTTCTACGCCTGCTTGTTCGGCATGCTCGACAAGTGTCAATCCCTCGACATAGAGCGTTTGGCCGAGCAATTTTGCCCCTTGAAGAAATCGAACAATCGGGTTTGGCGATTGGTCAACCGAGGCATCGTTTTCAGTAACCGCATTGGCGGACATTGAACCACCTCAGCGCATGTCTTTGTGGCGAGTCCATCTGCCAGTCTGTTTGTTGAAGAACAGACCTGCTTTCTTCATCCACTTGTTGAATTTCGTTGCTCCAGCACCTGTTCGCAGAATGAAGTCTTCTCGGTCTTCTTGCGCTTGAATGTAATCCTTAGCAGCCAAGGTTTGGTCAATCCAGTCGTTAATGTCCATAAGGCCGCCCGACAATCCACCTTCTTCAACAGCCTTCACCATCTCATCAGCAGTTGCGCCGGTGACTTCGAGGTCTTTACGAATCAATTCGTTCATACTTGTCAAGTCCATCGAAGCCGGTTTTGGTGGAACCGGGTTTCGAGGCCTCTTATCGGGGTCAATAACGATTCTTGTACCGTTTTCAAGACGAGTTTCAACGAGGTTTGATAGTTCTGGTGTAAAACTTTTTTCGCACTCCCAGCACATGAATGCCCAATCTTGAGGGCGGTCTTGGTCACGTGCTTGACGTGGATCCATTTCGTCACCACAAAACGGGCAAGCATGGAAGATAAGCGCTGGAACATGTTTCCTTCGAAAATCCACAATATCCTGAGGAGTCCCTTCCAATTCCAGCATTTCATGGTCACGAGCAGCTTCAAGTCCACGAGTTTCAAGTTGGTCTCGAATCTTTACTTTTTGATCGTCTTTGCCTTCGTCATGAAGATTGTTTTCAAGTTTAACAATCAGTTCAACGGTTTTACCGAGTCTGTTCATGATGAGCTTTTTGGCTCGGAAGGCTTCGACTTTCGCAATTTTAAGGCGCTCTTTCTGTTCGGCTAATTCGGTTAAGACGTCTTTTTGCTTTCGCTGGAATTTGATTTCTTCAATCTTTGATTCCTGTTTTTTCTCAGGAGCGAGAACTTTTGACAAATACCGTTCTTTACCGTGGCTTTGAGGTCCAGCAGTGATGATTGAGATGACACCGTCGGCAATATCGGCTTTGAGCCCGTAATTTTCAATCAGCATATCTTTGTCAATCTTCTTCAGATCTCCAATTTTCAAGCCGGAATCGGCCAACTGCTGGGCAGTAGTTTCGTCGATACCTCGGCGTAGTAAAGCAAGATAGGTGTCTTTCTTGGCCATAGCATCCCCTCCGACGAGTCTAGGCGAGGAGCCACTCCTAAGAAAAGCCTCTCATCGTTACGCGCCAAAAATACAACCGATTGACACCTTATGAACTACGAGTTCTGTGTAGTCGAAGTAAACGATTGACAAAGTTCAATCCAGTCTTCGAGTTCAAGTTCTTCTGGCCTACTTTCCATTCGTTCATCACCTTGGTGTGCAGCAAAGGCGTCTTTCCATCGCTGAGCATGCCACCCGTTAATTCGTCCGATTCGGCGTGGGACATTTTTCAAAGTAGAACGCAATTTTTTCCTTCGTTGATGAAATGCGAGATGAATCATCTGTCGGATTAATCGTACATCACAAGGCCATTGTTCGTTGTGAGGCACGAGTGTGACATAACAGGAGTTGACTTTTGGCATTGGGCTAAAGTTGTGTGGAGCAACCTTGTCTTCTTTTTCACAAATCCAGTCAAGACTTGCCGTCATCCCAAGAGAACCAACATCGCTTTCGTATTCCATCGTTAACCGTTCAGCAAATTCCTCCTGTACGAGCAGTACTGCTGCTTCAATCGACGAGGTTCGAGGATTGCGGTGGTATCGGGTTATTTGTTCAATAAGAGGTGAAGAGATTTGGTATGGAATGTTGGCAACTATCTTTGTAATGTCTTTGGGCCAAGTTATGGCTAGCACGTCTCCTTCGAGAAGATTCAGTTGCCCTGATTCAATTTCAGGCAGGAAACAATCCTTGAGGTGTGAAACAGCTCCAGCGTCTATTTCAACGGCTGTTAATGTGCAACCGGTTGCAAGCAAGGCTTCGGTTAAAACGCCGGGACCAGGCCCAACTTCGAGCACATGATCGTTGGAATCAACATTTCCTAATTCTACAGCACGAGCAATGAGTTCATCGTTGACCAGAAAGTGTTGCCCCAAGCTCTTGTCAATGGGCTGTTTGTCACGAAGACAATCAATCAGCCAGCGTGCTCCTCTCATGCCTTCACCGGCAGAAGCAGGTCGAGCAGCCGTGGTTGGATATTTCGGTCTTCAATTTCGGAAAGGAATCGTTTGGCAAGCAATTCTCCAGCGTCGATGTTGCAAGCTTCGTTCAATGCGGCTAAGGATTCAAAACCAGATGAGCCTCGTGCTTCGACCATTTGCATTGCTTTTTTGTTTCCAACTCCCGACAGCAGTTCAAATGCATGCTGCTTTAGAGACATATTACCGGCTACATTAAAGAAAGCGCTGATGAAATGATGTTCATTTTCTTCGATAAAGATTTGAACGACCAAGGGTAAGTCGGCTTTCACATGGTTTGCTACGCGACCCAAGTTGGTCATGCCCAGAACGCTGTCAATGTGTTCGCGTTGTTCTTCATCAGTACCTATGTACACCCGCGCAGTGGTGAGAAGTGGTGATGTCTGAGGTTTTGGTTTGAGACGACACAAGAGCAATTTCCCTTCACTCACTGCGATAACTTCGTTTTTCGTTTGGTCGTGATCAATCACTCTAGCCCAATTTTCTTCCATCAGGGGAGATTTCGGAGTTTGTCGCTGTCCCCTGTTGTTCTGACGTCCTCTGTGTTGGTTGTTTCGTCCTCGTCGGTCGTTTCTTCGTTGATTGTTTTCTCGGCGAGGAGAACTCTTCTGTTCGGCTTTTTTGTTAGCGGGCTGGACTTTTTCACGGCCTTCCGCTGGGCGAGACCAAGATGTTGGAGCAGGTGCCGGAGAGGCCTTTCGCTTTCCAGTGTTTACTCGGATATTACGGTCTTTACGAGAGCCAGCCATGTATGTCACCTCAAGGGGGAGACGTTCATTCAAATCCAATGTGCTGACGAACAATTTCCAAAACAGAATTAATTTCATCGTCGCTGATGCTCATTCTACTGGATGCAAGAACAGCCTTGACATCGTTTGGAAACATCGGCATTAATTCTGCCAGTTTAGCAGCAAGGTGGGGGACTGTGGAGAGTGTCTCAACACTGCACAGTTCCTCTTTCAATGCTTTGAATACTTCAGGGTCGGTCTTGTAACCGTTGCGAGCATCGCTGGCAGCCCACTCAGCGTGTTGAAGCGCTGCTTTTTGCTCATAGGTGAGGTTCTTACGGCGCTTTTCTGCCTCCAACAACAAGGTTCGAACAGTTGCAAAATCTACGAATCGTTCTTCTTCAGTCATGGTAATTCCTCATTCAAGTGGGCGGAGGTGCTCTGGTCGGGCGATGACGGTTTTTGCCATGTTTCCGTCTTTCACAGCTACTACCCAAGCAACACCTTGGCGCTTTTGGATAAATCCAGTTCGACCGTGGAATCGGCGATGTGGCATACCCATCTGTTGGCCACCATCGAGGACGATAGCAACTCGATCCCCTTCTTGGTAGTCGTGCATTACACGGCTGATGTTGATTCGGCTACGCTCGTTTTTACGTCGACGTAGAATGCTTCGTGTTCCGACTCGTAGCCCTTTGGATCGCTTCATGTTTGTCGCCTCCTTTCGTCCGGTTCAGCAGATACGCATCTTCGGAGCACTTTGGCGACCTACCTTTCCCATATAAGCACCGCGACGGAGAATCAACCACAGAATTTCCGAGATAACGCAGAAATTTCACGGGGAAAAAACTCAATCTGCGTGTATATCGCCAACATCAAGCCAGAGAACTTCACATTTTGCTTTAATCAGTGAAGAGAGACTCGGTTGCGTTCTTCCTCCATCGCCGTGAACTGTTTCCTTGACATAAGTGCCCGATTCACATCGTAATGTGAATTCAACTTCACGAACACCATCTTCCATGGTTTCAATCAATGGTTTTGAGGTCTCATAAACTGTTCTTCTACGGATTAAATCCGCCCTTCGATGCGCGACTCTCTCAGGAGTGCGTTGAGCCAAAATCACCCCGGATAATTTTTCGATGGTATGCAAGATTTCATCATTTTCTGGCAAGTCGAAGAGGACTGGAGCCGGTGGACCCGATTCCATTATGCGTTGGATAAGTTCATCTTTTGTCCCTGATTTTTTCAGTTTCATCTCTTCCGCTTTTGTGACGAGTTCAGCCTTTTTCATTGCTTTCAACTCGTCTTCAGTGGGCCCTTCAGGTACATCGATGACGGTTGGCAGGGGTTTGGTATGATCGTTTTTCTTATCGCCTCTCCGTTTTCGTTTCGAGGACTTTTTCTTACCTTTTCCACCTCGTTCTTGAACGTCTTCATTGGTTAAATCGACCGGCGCAGTTAATACGGTATATTCTGCTTCGCTTAATGGAAGAATTCGGAATCGTATCGTGTAGGATTTCTCGGCTGGGGTATCTTTTACACGGACGACTTCGCTTCGATTGGAATCTCTCAGTCCAGTAATTTGTATACTGCCTTCGGCAGAAGTGTTGATTTGCTCCATTGCTTTAACAACATCCACAGAACGTAATTTTGGCTCTTTCATTTCGATAACGAATGGCCTTCCACGCCCCATACAACGCACATCAATATCTTCTCGCCCCATGCCATGAAACGCGTGTTCTTTGGCTTGGAACATTTCAAGTAACGGATTGCCAATAAGGTCTTGGACACTTTTCTTGTACTGAAGTCCAGTTTGGTCACATCGCTCGCAACCGCGCCCTTTACACGCTCTACACGGCCAACGAGTCTGGGGGATTCCTCGCTCTAATTTGATGTATCTTCCGTACAGATAATGTGCTCTAATATCAAGCTCGACAGTCAATGTCAAAACATCGATAAGGGCTAAAATTTGTGGCTTGTCGTTGACCAGTGTGACGTTCTCTAATTTCTTATTGAGATGTTGTGCTATGGCTTGTACTAAGGAGCTTTTCAAAGCATCCGAACCACCTGCACCGAATCGCTTTCGCAAATCTTCTTCATCCTGAATTTGGTCTTTCGGAATTCGAGCCCCGAGCTGCAAACGAGACAACTCGTATGGAGCAATGTTATCAAAGATAATGTCGGCGAGTAACTCTGATTCTTCAAACAAATTTTCACAGAAGGGGCACAAAGGCTCCTCTTCACGTGCATTGACGAGGTGCGAGTCACGTTCAACAACTGTTGAGCGAATTTCTGCACCAGATTCTTCGATGCTCTGTTCAAATCGCTTCTTGCCACCAAGGCGTCCTAAACAATGGTCACAGGTGCCTATTCGGACAAGGTGCTTGTGGCCTGCTGGAGAAGGAGCGCGTGATATTTCTTCAGTATGGGTGCTCAGTTGGTCAGGAGATTCATCATCCCAATCATCGCTATCGTCTGGTGAGGATTCAACATTCTGTTCTTCATCCCACAAAGAGTAATCGGTTTGCCCAAATCCAGCATTGGCGTATTTCATCCAATCTTCGTCCGAATCATCTTGTTCGTTGGAACTCTTGTCGGTCATAACATCACCACTTTCTAGGGGCCAACCCCTGAGACAGCAGTCGCTGCTCTAAACTCTCCTTCATCAATACATCGGTGCCGTTGTGAAGAACCCACAACGCTCAAAGAGGTCACAGAGAAAGCAGGGGCATGAGCACCCGTCGCCTCTTCGCCGCAGTGCGAGACCTTGATCCACCGGGAGGTGGCGCAGAGCGCTCTTTGGCGGCCCTACTGAACGGTATTGCGGCGCCTGGACCGACGCTTGAAACCGCACCAGCGTTC
>MDSV01156905.1_pt1 | contig 15920 bp, 19 predicted proteins | sample 810851 | NCBI WGS metagenome assembly MDSV01 (sample SAMN05326640, study PRJNA326480) | marine metagenome | isolation source: seawater | place: Atlantic Ocean: North East | collected 2012
ATTGATGATCTTGACCTTCTGAATAGTTTCATCAAGGTCATTCATAACACTCCATACGGTGTTATAATCAGTTCTTGCCATGTAATACCTGTGAATAAAGAAAACAAAACCCCCTACTCAATAGGGGGTCGAAAATAAGATCAGTAAATATTCAATTGTCTTTAGTTAGGAACTAAACTAAAGTTAGTTCACCTGACTTACGAGAGTTAGCAACAAATCTGCCGATAGACTCTTTGCTATCTAATACAGTTTGTAATTGTGTCTCGAACTTGCTAGGGTTCTTAGCAGCATATGTATATGCTTTGTCGTTTGTAGTGTACTGAACGTCTACGTTGCCTTCGTTGAAAGAAATAGCAGCGATAGCAGAAGATCCAGAAATAAGCATGTGTTACATAATATAAGGTACAATCGATGAGTTTTGCGACTTCCGAGGTCGATACACATATTATAGCATGTGTAAGACTGTGTGTCAAGTATATTTTGAAACCAAAATAATAAAATGAAAGAGTGGGTCTAACTTATCTAAGTTTCACTTAGGAGACCAAATTTACCTACTGGGAATCGCTTACACCTGTACCCCTACTAACTGACTGGTCAAGAGGTGCTTCACTTCTCAAAGGAAGTACTAACTCAGTCATTGTGCTTTCGGGCAGTAGAACCACATATCTCTCATGGTGGTATGGGGTCAATTGCATTACCTCAACAGTCATGTGATCGCTTCAGAGTCGATCTAGTCGAGAACCATGTTTGTTATATACCTATTATAGCAGGTTCAGATTGATTGTCAAGTATTGTTAGGATGTCCTGATATTCTTCAGAATTGATACCTATCAACATTTCATAGTAAGTAGCATAATCAATACCAAGTTTCTTGGCAAATGCTTCATGTTCTTTATGAGAGAATCGTTCCATGTGATACTTGACTAATAATTGAGTATAACATATAATAGTCAGGAAGTCAACTCTTCCTGAGATAGAAATTTCTCTTCAAACTTTCGTTCTTGATACTCACTCAAATCAATATCTGGAATGAATTGAATATCAAGATCGAGGTCGGGTGTGAATTGTATTTCGTCCATGTAAATATGTAGTAATATTTACAATTGATTGTTACGGTTCTGTAACAATCTGAACTGTTGCATCTAACTTAGAATACAGTTGAATGAATGACTCCTTAGTCTCCTCATCAAATCTATTGAGACACATTTGAACTGACTTCATTTTGTCTCCAAAAATAGAGTATGCTCGGATAACGTGAGTCAAACGTCTAGTGGATATGACCTCATCAACTCCACCTTCAGCAAATGTTTTTCTTACTATATCTGCCCATGAACATAGATGCTGAACAAATTCTTCATGCTCCTTTATCATAGGGATAGATAACTCTTTACATAATGCTTTGAGTATTTTATTCTCAGTAGCAATATGTGGATATGCTTGCTCGATAGTAATAGGGAATCTCTCAAGGAATGCTTCATTCAGAATGTTTGTTCCTATGAATCTACCATCGTCACTTCCTTTACCTTTAGTATTAGCAGTAGCGATGACATTGAAACCTACAGATGGTTTGATGTACTCTCCAATCTTCTTGAGAAATACACCTTTACCCTCTAGTATAGACTGTAAACATAAGATTTTATTAGATGCAAGGTCAACTTCATCAAGTAATAATACTGCACCACGCTCTAATGCTTCGATGACAGGACCATTATGCCAAACTGTCTCTCCATTGACAAGTCTGAATCCACCTATCAAATCATCTTCATCAGTCTCAACTGTGATGTTGACTCTGATTAGTTCTCTATTAGCACTAGCACACGCTTGCTCAACACCGAATGTTTTACCATTACCAGATAGTCCAGTGATGAATACAGGATAGAATAGTTTAGATGAGATCACTTTCTTTACATCATTGAATGCACCAAACTTGATAAATGTAGGGTCTTTATCAGGAACTAAGTTTGCTGTATCAATAGTAGTCTTGGCAATACCTACCTTAGATGGTGGCAATGCGACTGTTTTTTCTAACTGTGCTTTTGCTTGCTTTACAGTTACTTTCCAGTGACCACGTTTAGTCTTATACTGGTTTAGGTACTTGGTAATTGTCTGATAACCAACTTCATGGTTAGCACAATATGCCTTGACCTTATCAGCATCAAGATCAGCACCATACTGATCTACAATGTTATCAATGTGAAATTTTGAATCTAAGGTTCTTGGCATAATGATGAATTTTCTTTGTATACTACTATTATACTGCTTTTTGAGAGCATTTCATGTCAAAGTGGACACTTTGTAAACTGTCACCTATGAGGTTGATAGCATCTGGAAGTATACCGTATTCTCTACGTTGTATTGCTTTAGTCAATGACTTTAGATCATCCTCAGGCATAATTGGTACTTTAGATTGTAATATTATCTCACCAGAGTCTAACTGCTCAGTGACATAATGTACAGTAACTCCAGTCATATCATCACCTGAATCTAATGCTTGTTCAATAGCATTAGCACCTTTATACTTTGGTAGTAAGGATGGATGAACGTTTATTATTTTATCAAATGATCCAACAAATCTAGATGATAGTATTCTCATGTAACCTGCCAATACTATAAGATCAGGACTAAATGCCCTGATAGTTCTTATCATAAGATCTTCATCTTTATGAGATATATGTATATGAGGCACACCAAATTTTGCAGCACGTTTGACTGCACCACACTTCTCTTTATTGTGTATCATAAGCACAACTTCATGCTTATGTACTGTCCTGAGAATGTTCTCAAAGTTAGTGCCGTTACCTGAACATAAGACTACTAATTTCATTAGTATGTACCTCGGTATAACCATGAGTCATCATTTGCTACTCTATGGTGGTGTTCGTTTCTCTCATCTAATACTTCATTGATGAGATCCTTTAGTTCTTGCCTTAGTTTAGGTTCAAGTAATGGTAAGGGTGGAACATTGAATGGTGGATAAATGGGTTCACCATTTTCATCTCTAGGATACACATTATCTGTGCATCCTTCAACTGACTCTCCACTCAATCCCTGTGTATCTATTTTACTCATGCTATTTGCTTGATAAACTCCTTGACCATGAATTTGTTTGACTTCTTATTCTTGTTCATCTTCTTGAAAGCAGCAGTGATTTGTCTCTTGGCAGCACCTTGATCTACCTCTAACTCTGTATCAGTATGTAGTGAATGTTGCTGTATTCCACACCACAAATCGAAAGATTTATTACGAAAGAATACTGCACCATTTTTCCTAAGTTGATCCTTCATATCATCAAAGAAAGTGAATGATAGTCTAGCATGTCTCTCATAGAAATATCTAGAAGATCCTTTCTCAAGTATGCGAATCCCGATAAAACTACAGTTAGGAATGTCACTCTTTACTGCCTCTACAAGTTTATTTGTAAACTCTACATCACTACCTTTAGAGATGTATGATTTACTACCTACTCTAATTGTGCTATTCCATGGTGAAATTCCTGTTACACACATTTCTTCTTGACCACTATAATAAGATGTTCTCTTTTGGTTCATTGAAGCATGATAACCTTCACCGTCAGTCAATACAATTACATGACATTTTTGTAACTTAGCAGTCTTGATGAATTGCTTAGTAAGTTGACCAGCAGATACTATTGCCTCATTCAATGGTGTACCTGATAGGCAGAATTTACGTGCATATGTATACATAGCACCTTTCATTGCTCTTGTCTGTAACCATAAGTTGAGTATCATTCTATCAAAGTCTTTTGTTTTTGCTGTGCTTGTTAGTATGTTTACCATTCTAAATGCACCCTCTATGTGCATAGCATTTTCCTTCATTTCTTTTACTAATCTATCAGGTTTGATGTCATAATGTCTAAGTCCTTCCATATCAGGATCTAGTGACCATGCATCATTTGTGAAAGCATATACTTCAAATGGTATGTTGACTTTCTTACAGAACCATACTAGATTGAATAGTTGCTTCATGGTATTCTCTAGGATATTGTTCATTGAACCACTCCAATCTAATAAGAATACTAGACCATGATTCTTACCCTCTGGAATAACTGTAATCTTCTTGAATATATCTTCATTGAACATATATGTGTGCAATTTAGATGTATCAAGAACACCAGTTCTAGAAGTTGCTTGTCTAGCATAAGAGTCAGCAGATTTCTTCATCTCAAACTCTTTGACAAGATGATTTACATCCTTAGATGCTGATTTCTTGTACTCTCTAAACTCTTTAGTATCTGCCTTTATTCCATTACCTCTATAATAATATGAATTTGGATCTGCCTCTCCTGTACCTGCCTCAGTAACAGTGAAATGCTCAGTTAGATAGTCATTGATAGTGTCAAATGGTACGACAACATTGTCAAGATTCATCTCAGGTATAGTGACATAAGTTGTCTCTTGACCATTCTTATCTTGTAGTTTCTGACTATTACTATCAAATGCCTCTTGAGTATCACTCTCATCTATATTATTCCAATCACCTGCCTCTTGACCTGCACCTTGCTCAGTGTCAGTATTATCTGAAGGATCAAATTCAGGATCATCAATATCTGCCTCATCATTTATTTCATCATCACTCTCTGCTTGATAGTCTCTCTCATAAGAAGGAGTTTCTAAATCAGCATCCTCATCACCTTCAGCACCATTACTTGCTTGCTCTTGCTCTTGCTGTTTTTGCCTTGCCTCTTGCTGTTCCTTAGAATACTGATACACTCTATTAGATATATCTAATACATCATCAAATGATTCTGACTGTGATATCTCAGTGATAAACTGATTCTCAATGTCATTGAACTCTAAGCATAGGAAAGCACCTAACTTGAAGTATAGATTGATCTTATCAATAAACTTCATGTCATTGATATTCTTATCATTCAATTCAAAGAAATCATTAGCATTTAGTTCTTCATATCCTTTATAGAAATCTTTATTGAGACCAGCAAACTTATTCTTCATAAGTTTCTCAATACGAGCATCCTCAATTATATTTACATAAGAATGTGGTAGACTCTCATACTTACCTTCCTTCCACATTGTACATGGTGTGAATAGTGCATGACCTACTTCATGTGCTACTAGCATGTCATAAACATAGTTACTAGCAGTATTCCACATAGGTAGTGTCAATACTCTTGTTTGTGTGTTGAATTGAGCAGTTTCTACTTGTTTATGCTCAACTATAAGATTTTCGGTAGCAAGCAATCTTGCCAAGTTACCTTTGATTTCTATGTTTACTGGCATGTTGCTTTGTGTGTTATACTACTATTATACACATAAAAAATCGCCCTGTGTAGGGCGATTGTGACACTTCTTCAACTGGTCAGTAGGACTTCCCTTCAGGTGGGTACGTTGCGATTCTCTTTCTAAGCGTGTGAGAAACATGTTTCTTGCTTTCCTCGCTTGCCTCATTGCCTGAGGTCTCAATGTGCGTTTTGCATCCTTTCCTGAGTTGTGCATCCAATTTGGTGTATTCATGTTCCTCTAGTTTTCTTACTGGTACTACATTTGATATTACCACATTTATATCCCTGTGTGGTAGTTCATCTGTGCCAGTTCCACAAGCGGTACACACCGACATATAATCTCCACTTATAAAGGATATAATACCATAGTCAGGGTTACCAAACCCACATTCTACAGGATCACCAACATGATAATCTCCTTCCTTCCACTGATGTTCATAGTCATTACCATAATCAGGGGGTGGAGTCGGATGGGGTATTGCCATAGATAAAGAAAGAGTTCATGTATTATAGGTTACATTATGAAATTTGTCATCTGGGGTGCTAGGCACTATGGTAAATCATACTTCAATGGTTTATTTAGATACAATAGAAAAACTATCACTCAAATGCAAATTGGTGGTAAATATGTATCACTCAAATGGGAGTATCATGGTATAGATCAACATAGAATTAGATATATTAAATATGATGATTCAGATATAATAACTCCAGTAATAAAAGTTGATAGTCTTAGTAGTGAGCAATTGCTACAACATAGAACAGATAAAGGTATAAAGACTGAGGAGTTTGTATATGAAGATTATCTAGGATATGGTAAGAATAATCCACCTGATACTACATTCAAAGTGGGAACATGGAAGGAAAATAATAAAGAACTATATCCAATATATGAGGATCATGGTAGCAAATGGCATGACCACTTCTTCAATGATTTATGCACATGCGATGTATTCATACCTCAACCACACCCACAAATATTTTATAAACCATTTATAGATCAATTCAACACATGTTATAATATAATACCATATAAAACTAATATACTAGATATTACTATTGCAAGAGTAAATCTATTCGTATCCTCTGCAACTAATAAATCATTCAATGTAAATGTCAAGAATGTAGAAGATGCGTGGTATACTGATAAAGAATTAGTATTCAAACATTTAGATGATTTTACAAGAAACAATAGAAATGTTGAACAGACACTAATAGATAATGGAATAGAATATGATTATCTTGACTTAGATAACCATGACTATAAAATGTTATGTGAAAATCAAATACCTAAAACACATGGTGTTATTGAATATGATAAAAATGATGATAGATATAAGTTAGCAACTACCATGGCAAAAGAGTACCTTCAAACACGAAACTTGACAGATATGAGATTGTCTGGTAGACTACAGGATAGCATCTAAGTATTATGTACAAAAATAAAAAAATAGCATGTGTAATACCTGCACGTATGTCATCATCTAGATTTCCAGGAAAACCATTAGAGAAGATCAATGGTAGAGAATTGGTGCTTAGAGTTGGTGATGTACCTAGACAATCCAAATACTTTGATCGTATTATTATTGCTACAGAGGACGAAGTTATAAAAGATAGAGTAGAAGAAGAAGGATTTGAAGCAGTAATTACTTCTTCACATTATACATGTACCCATAGAGTTGCCGAAGTAGCACATACTTTGAAAGGTATAGATTATGTGTTTACTTTACAGGGAGACGAACCACTTGCAGATCCTGAACACCTAGACTATATTGTCGAGTATGGTGTTGATAATAATTCTGATATGGTTCAACCATATAGAGAAACATTTGAAGGTGATTACGAAGATCCTGATGTTGTTCAAATGGTTATAAACAACGATAGAGTATTATATCTTATGAGAACACCTGAGATTGCGACTGATAACGTTGTACCTCAACTTGGAATGTATTTTTACAAAAGATCTGTCATTGCTGACTTTCCTAACCTTGACATGACATTTGTCAAGCACTGGAAAGGATTAGATACTATAGGATTTTGTGGTAAATATCATGTTGATGCTCTACTATTACCTGATAGTGGTAGATCACAGGGTATTGATAGACCACACCATATAAAAATAGTAGAAGATGTACTAAATGCACGATGAAATACTCCTACTTTTCTACAGATAGAGCAGGTAGATTAGAATATCATTATCAAGCATTATATAATAATAGAAGTGTTGCTAGAATAAAAGGTAGTCATAGTCGTGGATTATTCACTACAATATGGAATCCATATAATAATACACGACAATGGTATTGGGTAGACGAAGAAGATAATATTAGACATGTAAGTGAGCATAGAAGATATAATAATATAGATTGGTATGGTGCTATGAACGATCATAAAAAAAGATCAAAAGAAAATTATAATTCTTCTCATTGGATAGCACGAAAATATTGTTGGGATAATCCTGAAGAGTTAGAAATGACTGTAAAAGATAATTTTAGTATTTTCTACAAGGTATTTGATAAGTTTTTTGAGTGTGATCATATATTACATCCTGAAGCATTGTTAGGGTATCATGGATACACTAAACCTGATAGAGAAGGATTGAGTATGAATGATGCTTTAGAGCAAGATATAAAATATCTCAATGTTGATTTAGACTATTCTATAAGTGAACTAAAAAAACGAAAGAATTTTATAGTATACAAAGAGGATATAAGACATTGGGCAAGATCATGGTTTTTAGGTGGTGGTCAGGTAGGTGATGACTACGAGGTCTACTACAATATGATAGCATGTCGCCTAAACAGTGCAAGAAAATACACTACGTCTATACAAATAGCCTTGGATAGATATAATATACCTTATGAAACTTGGAGTCTTGACAGTGGTGACTACCATGCATTTGGTTTTACAAAATTATTTGATAGATATGTTACTGAAGGATCTGAGACAATACTAAAAGAACATCTACATTATATGGTGGACGATTGGATAGATAGATATATGAGTGAAAATCCATGAAGTATAGTTATTTTTGTCCTGGTAAAGCAGGTAAGTATTTCATTAGAGAACAATTTTGGTATAATAATAAAACTCATTGTCTCATGTGTTGTGGTGAACCGCCAATATATGCTGTGATGAGCACACCTGATGGTAAATTTGATTGGTATTGGGAAGATAATAGTGGTAGCTTAGTACAAGCATCACATAAAGTAGACGATAATATATTGTTGAACCATGACTATAATGAGACATGGTTTCCTGTGGAAACTAATGGACAATACTCTATAAAAAAACTACTAAAAGACTCTGATATCAAGGCTAGTCGTACATGTCCTGGCATGTTTGAACAGTGCTTTCCACATGCATTTGAGGCAGACATATTAGTCAATCCATTAGTTATGTTAGGATATGGTGGTGTGTTAGGTGAGAAGCAATTAAGTAAACTATTACGTAATCGAACACCAAACCTAGAGAATATACCACTGGACTATGTTATAGATGAACTAAGACAACGTAAGAATGTAATAACACATAAGGAAAACATGCATGAGTTAGCACGTAACTTTTTTATTGGTAGTGGACATCTACCCTACAAGAATCCACACGTATTGTTTACTGATACTGAGGAAAAATATGTGCATGAGGTTACTAAACTTATAAACCAGAATAGACAATTTGAAGAAGACATTGCAATCTTACTAGACTATTATGATATACCATATGAATGGTTCAATCTTGATACTGGTGATTACTGTGAAGTATTTGGATTAGAAAAAGCATTTCGTAAAGATGAGGATCCAACTTTAGATTATATCAAACAAATTGTAGATAAAGAAACCAGTGACAAATGGATTAGTGAGTATGTTAAAAACTATCCATGAAATATACTTATTTTGCATCCATAAGATCTGGCAAGTTTCTTATAAGAAGTCAGTTTTGGTATAATAGAAAAAGTTGTGCATACATAGCACAAGCAAATCCATTGTGGTGTGTGCTTAGTAGACCAATAGACCTTATTGAGACAGACATACCAATAGACAAACTAGAATGGTATTGGTGTGACAAAGAAACAAAAGAACTAAAGAAACATCACTACTATCTCGATACTAGAGACAAGTTAACTGATGCTCATTATGATGAGCAATGGTATCCTATTGCAGACCATCGTGGATACGAAACTGTACCAAAATATCAGTGGACTACACATGAAAATTTTTATAAGTGTGTAGATAATATACTACAAAGAGATCTTATAGTAAATCCTTTACCATTATTAGGGTATACTAGTGGAGGACTAGGATCTAGAAAGATGCAGCAACAGTTATCCGCAGGACAAGAAAAATTTACACCACCATCATATATCTTAGAAGAACTAAGAAAACGTAAGAGTATAATACCATACAAGGAAGATATAAGAGATATGGCATACACATTCTTTGCAGGTAACGGCAGACCTGAGTCCCCTGAAGAAGTAACTGAACAAATAAATTGTGCCAGAAGTTTTAGAAAACTATTACCTGAAATATTAGAGAGGTATGATATGCCATACGAAATGTTCTCATTAGATACTAGTGACTACTGTAAAACATTTGGTCTTGAACAATCATTACCGAGAGATAGTAGTGATAAACTATTCAGAATCAATGAATGGAATCAAGATGTGGATAAACAAGTTGATGAATACATGAAAAATTATGGATAAGTATACTTATTGGAATTATGGTAAAACAGGATCATGGGAGATTATGTGTAACTTCTTCTATAACAAGAAGAAAACTGTTATGTTTCATGCATACCATCCAGTAATCAGCACATTGTATAGACCTGCAGGTGAATATTATATAAAACAGTGGTATTATCAACAAGACAATAAACTAAAGACTTGGTATGCTGTCAAAGATTTTAGTACCTATGATAAGATAATCAATGATTGTTTTCCCATGTCAGCAGATATGGATTTACCACACCAGTGGTTCTGGGAATCTCCTTTCAAAACATCAAGAGGTGACTATAATATGAAGTTTTGGGGTGGCCGTAGACACAATAAAGGTCAGAATAAAATAGATGAAAAACTAACAAGTTTTTATAACTGTATGGATGAGGTGCTGGATCACGATCTCATAAATTATCCAAATGTATTGCTAGGTTATGTTGGTAATATTGGTGTTGAAGATAATATACTTTATGATTTAGAAAATCTAAGTCCAAGTCAACCTACACAAAATATTGAAAGAATTTTAGAGAGTTTGAGATCAAGAGTAAATATAGTACCATACAAAGAAGATATTGAGAGTTTGGTAAAGAAAGCACTCATAGGATTTGTTGGGGATGCACAATGGATGAAAGGTAAAGATTTCTATATACAAGAATGTGTAAGAAAATTGAAAATCCACAAAAAAACTTTCCCTTTACTCTGTCGTATGCTAGAATATAATCGTATACCATACAAGGTATTTAATTTGGATAGAGACAACTATGCAGATTATTTCAACCTTGATAGGTGGTTACCTATTCGTGGTGGTCTAGCAGAGGATCATGATTTACATCTCCATAATACCATGACATCAAAACGTCAAAAACATTTACCCAAACTAATTGATCAAGTATTATGCTCCCTGTAGACTTACGAGATGGACCTGAAAAACTGAGAAGAGCAAACACCGTTGCCCTATTTGGTAATGGTGGTAATATGGCAGTGGCACAACACATGGCATCTGACATATTCAGACACACTGGTAAATTTTGTTATGCACCTGATGCTATCAATACCAGTGCTTTAGCTGATAAAAATGACTGGAAAGTACCATGGATGCAGTATGCTCAACATGCTGATCTTGTCATAGGTATATCATGTAGAATAAGTGCTGGAGTATCTGATGCACTATTGAGTGTTAGAGATAAATCAGATACTATATTATTTGCTCCAGAACAACATCCAGAACTCTATACTATAGTAATACCTGCTAAGACATATCATGAGTTTGAATGCAATGTATTATGGCAGATATATATGATGATGGAATCTATTGGCGTTGACCTCCCACTACTACCACATTTACAATGAAAGAAATTACTCCACTAGTTGAAAAATTTGACGATATCACTGACCTACGAAAGGATATCTATTGTATTGACATTGACGGTACTATTACTGAACCCCATTATGGTACACCATGGGAAGCAGTGCCATTACCAAAACGTATAGCATATGTCAATGAGTTATATGATGAGGGTGCTACAATATATCTTATGACTGCAAGAGGTTTTATCAGATCAATTGAAAAACATCCTGAAAATATACAAAAAGCACAGGCAGAACAAGACGCATATTGTAGAGAAAAGACTGAAGCACAACTCAAGAAATGGGGTGTCAAGTATCACGCACTATACTTTGGTAAACCTAGAGCAGCTGTATATGTGGATGATCGTGGTATGAGTGATGAGGACTTCTTTCCTGAGACCTAGACTTCAACCATTCATATGATTGTTGATACTCAGGGTTGAGAACAAACTGTTGACCATATTCTAGAAAATTATTCTTAATAAGATCTTCATGTAATTCTGCTGGTGACTTGAGAACATCAAGTCCTAGCATTTTTTCTGTGAGATATTTTCTTACGTCTACATCTATATCATTCCACTTTCTTGTCCACTCAAAAAATGTTTTTTGTTTGTCTGTAAGAAAATCATATCCCCATTTCAAGTAATGTATCACCATGCCATTTTCTCTTTCCATTTCTTCCTTAGTTTTGGTACGATATTGCTCTAATTTATCGTAAATATGTATTTTCTTACCTAGAAACTCTGCATAATAAAGATCTGTCCCAGGCCAAGGCATATAGACATGTTCATGTTCTAAAAATGCTTTTGATAATATACCCTGTCTTGTTATAGGATCTCTCATCTGTATAAACTTACAATCACCACCTAACTTGAGTTTATCCCAGTTTTTCCATATATCACACGATCTCCAAGGTAATAAAAATGTGATGGGTCTTGGAGCATCATCAATTATTCGTTGGACTGATTCATATTCTTCATCTCTGATTGTGACTTGATCGTCTCTTGGTAAGAAGAACAAACTTCCCTCAGGATTACACATTCCTTCGGTGCTCGTGGCGATCCGTCCAAACTCCCACAAAAATGGACAAGTGCCGTAATAAGCATTTTGATTGCTAAATCTTCCATTGTTTATCTTGTTATAATGATGTTCAGACCATGCGTATGTCTTGTTACTATTGAAGCATTCACGTTTGGTATACATGTGGTCATAACGACCTATTGCTTCACGACATACACCTGGTAGTATACCAAATAAAAAAGAGGTATGCTCGGATAAACCGAGATACCTCGCCATGGTGTGATGCCACTTATCAGATTTGTCAGCGTACATAACAAAAGAACGTTATAATCTATGTATTACCCCAGTTAGCTCCTCCATTGTGTGTCTCAGAATCAGTAGCAGGTCTGGAGAATCCTTGGAATTCAGATTTTTCTACCAATATAGTATCAACTTCAGCGTCTGTCAATACACCTTTCTCTAGTAATAATTGTACTAAACCTTCAGTAGCAACTTCTACTTTATCTTGGAACCATGGTGTCCATAGATCCCAGTGTTGGTAATCTTCTATAGTACCATAGTCACCATTGACTGCCTTACTATAGAGATAACGTGAGTGCTCTGTCTCTGTATCGTTAGGAGCACATGTATATGGTAACCATTCTTCATCTAATGGTGTGAAATCAACTTCTAAGTTGATCATGTTATGCTCAAGATTTGCCCACTTAGGGTTTCTTGCTCTTGCGACTTCGTAACTTGCTGACATGTGTAAATCCTATGCGTAACGTAACCAGAGTGTTGCTGAGTAAGCAACAGTTGTATTCACCGTAATAGATGCTAAGTTGACGTTGACTGATGTGTTACCTGCAACGTTCAAGTTAGTTGTGTCAACATTACCAGATACGTTAGTGTTTGTTGTAACGTTTGTGGTAGCTGATGATGATGAAGAACCTGATGAACTAAGACTTAGGTTACCTTTACCACCCTGTATGTTACCAGAAGTGTTGACGTTAGTGTTTGTTGTAACGTTTGTAGTAGCAGATGATGATGAACTTGCAGATGCTGAGATAGCAGCAGAATCCTGTTCTACGTTACCACCCTGCAATGTACCACTACCAGCAGCAGAACCACCAACAGTTCCTGAGTTCGTCAGTGCTGCACCTGAGTCATAACCCATACATCTCCAGTTACCTGCTGGAGTATCAGTATGAACACGACCAGTAGCATCAGAGTATCTCAGGTCTGACCCTGCCAACGTATCACCTGGGTCATACTGTGTATTACCAGATGCCTGTTGCATAAAGGCATAACTACCAACTGATCCAACAGTTGCGTTAGCATTCAACGTAGCATAAGTAACTGACGATGTATTGATAGCACTAATCCTTTGATCAGAGTCAACTGTGAGGACTGGTATAGCATTGCCAGACCCATAGTTACCTGCACTTACATCAGTGGTTTGGTTTACATTAGAACCAGTACCGTATAAAGCCATTTCGTCTTAGTCTCCTACTTTGTTATTTATACTTCTTGAAGACAGAACTTGTACTGCTTACCAGTTCTTCTGTTTTTCAAGAATAAGTCGTTCTCACCTTCTTCTATTAGGTAAGATCCCCATGAACCATCAACGGTGTTACCACCTCTGGCTTCGTTGCTCAAATCTACGTCAGAACTGTAGATGTTTGCAAATCTAGTACCAGTTGCACCAAGGTCTCTAGTGCCGTTACCATCAGGAATAATTGCTTGAGTGGTCAATGTTCCTGTTACACTGTGAGCACCAATTGCTGTAGTTGTTATAGTACCTGAACTTGGGTTGTATGATAAACCTACGTCTGCCTCAATACCTTGAGTTCCAGAAGTACCATCCGCAAACGTTAGATAAACTGTTTCATCAGTTGAGTTGTTACCAGTAAGAGTAACACTTGTTGCTATCGCTGCAGTACCAGTACATGATCCAGATGAACCAGATGCGTTACCAGTTACGTTACCAACGACTCCACCACTAGCAGTTATAGCAGCATCGAACTGTGCTGCTTCAGCAACAGTCAATCCGTCTAAGGTAGTAGCACCGTCAACATCTAATGCACCACTAACGTTGAGTGCTGATAGAGTACCAACACTAGTGATTGCAGTCTGTGCTGCAGTTGTTAGTGTTACGTCAGCGATATAAGTCTTGACTCTACTCATATCACAACGTCTGTTGGTTCCAGCACCACCATCGTCAACAATGATCTCGTCAGCGTCAGCAAGGTTTGCACCTATGTCAGTACCACCATCAATGTCTAGGTTAGCAAGAGTAAATGCACCTGCCTCTGCACCAACATAAGTTTTGATTCTAGATGCTGCAAATTTTCTGTTAGTACCACCAGCACCATCGTCAACGATTAGTAAGTCAGCATCTACAAGAGCAGCGTTTATATCTGTACCACCGTCAATGTCAAGAGCACTTAGTGCTACCTTGTCAGCATTGTTGATTGTACCAATGTATGTGTCATTGATTGCTGTACCCTGCCAAGTACCAGATGCAATCGTTCCAACTGAAGTTAGTGAAGATGCTACTACTGCACCTCCTAATGTGGTAGCATTTAGAACTGATGCTCCATTGATATAGTATGCTTTACCAGATGCAAGATCAATATGCTCAGATGATGTCCATGCATCAGTTGCATCTACCCAGTTCCAAGTCTTAGCACCCTCTGCAGAGTCAACTGTAAGACCAGCACCATCGGCTGCTGCATCGTTAGCAGCAGATCTAGCAATCGTTATGTTCTTATCAGTAACAGTCATGGTACTAGATTCAACCGTTGTGGTAGAACCTTGTACTGTTAAATTACCAGTAAGAGTCAGGTTAGTAGCACCAAGTGTACCATCATTCGAGTTGAATGTTAGGTTACTACCTGTTACTGGACTTCTATTTCCTGTTGCTGCAGTAACAAATACTGGGAAACAAGTAGTATCACTTGACTCGTCAGCAACTGTAATTTTAGATGCTGCACCCGTTACGTTACCAACAACGTTACCAGTTACATCACCTGTTAGGTCACCTGTGATTGTACCAGAAGCAGTAACAGCACCTGTTACATTCAAGGTAGAACCATCAAATGTTAGATTGCCATTGTCTTCTAGTTCACCTGAAGTACCAGCAAGAACTACTCTTCCAGATGTTAGGTCAGCAATAGCAGCAGATGTAGCAGAAACTGTACCACCTGACTGATTACCTGAAATATTACCTGTTACGTTACCTGTGACTGCACCACTGAGTGCTCCACTGAATGTGGTTGCTGTTAGAGCACCACTTGAAGGATTATATGATAAACCTGTGTCTGTCTCTGCTCCCTGTGTTCCAGTTGCTCCATCTACAAATACAGGATATACTGTTTCATCTGTGCTATTATTAGCAGTAACAGTAACACTGGTTGCTAATGCTGCAGTACCAGATGTATCTTGGTTACCTGCTGAGTCTACGCCAGGTAGTGTGATAGCAGCAGTACCATCGAAGTTTACACCACCAATTGCTCTTGCTGTTGCCAATGCAGTAGCAGTAGCAGCGTTACCAGTACATGATCCAGATGAACCAGATGCGTTACCAGTTACGTTACC
>MDSV01025734.1_pt1 | contig 15916 bp, 13 predicted proteins | sample 810851 | NCBI WGS metagenome assembly MDSV01 (sample SAMN05326640, study PRJNA326480) | marine metagenome | isolation source: seawater | place: Atlantic Ocean: North East | collected 2012
GCTTGAATTTTCATTACTAATAATATGTGTATATATCATAATACAAATAAACAAAATGATTTTTAATAAAAAAAAACTTATAAAAGTTTGGAAAAAAAATTTCAAATCTTCCAGAAATAAAATTAAAAAAGTAAATTTTATTAAATTTATAGAAAGAAAAAACAAAAAAGTAATTCTTGCGTTTGCAGACACTACTGTAGTTACTAAAAAAAAGAAAATTAATAGAGCTGTTCAAATTGAGTGGCCTAGTGTTATTATTGTGCCAATTTTAGTATGCGGTAATGTTACTAAAACTTTATTAATAGAACAATTTAGAGTTGGTTCAGGTAAATATACTCTGGATTTTCCAGCAGGTATTATTGAAGATCAAAATATTGTTAACTCTGCTATTAGAGAAATTAAAGAAGAACTTAATATTTCTATAGATAAAAGAAAATTAAAAATATTAAATAAAAAACCAGTATATATGTTACCTGCATCAAACTCTCAACTAGCACATTTTTTTTATTTTAAAATTAATGTATCTAGAAGTTTTTTAAAAAATGTAAATAATTCTGATTCTGGATGTGCAGATGATGGAGAATATTTAAAGATTAAAGTAATGAGTTTTAAAGAAATTGAAAAAATTAATACCTCTTCTGTAATTATTGGGTTATCATTAGTTAAAAAAATAATTTAAATGAAAAAAAAAAAAATTCTAATTCTTGGTGCAAGTGGTTTTATTGGAAAAAATGTTGCAATTTTTTTATCTAAGAAGAAAAATTTTAATGTGATAGGTACTTTTTACAAAACTAAAACAAGTATTAAAAATGTTAAAATGATAAAATGTGACTTAACGAATAAAAGAAATACAGACAGAATAACAAAAGGTATAGATATAATTGTGCAAGCAGCTGCAACAACTTCTGGTGCTAAAGATATTATAGAAAGGCCTTATTTACATGTGAATGATAATGCAATAATAAACTCAATGGTAACAAGATCAGCTTATGATAATAAAGTTAAACACGTAGTTTTTTTTAGTTGTTCGGTAATGTACCAATCTTCTAAAAAATTAATAAAAGAAAAAGATTTTAATCCTAATTTACCAGTTCACTCAAATTATTTTGGCGCAGCTTGGATGAAAATATTTATAGAAAAAATGTGTGAATTTTATGCAAAACTTGGGAGAAATAAGTATACAATAATTAGACATTCAAATACTTACGGACCACATGATAAGTTTGATTTAAAAAAATCCCATGTATTGGGAGCCTCAGTAAATAAAGTAGTAAATTGTAAAAATAATAAAGTTGTAGTTTGGGGGGATGGTAAAGAAAAACGTGATTTAATTTTCATTGATGATTTGGTAAATTTTGTTTACTTAGCGATCATAAAACAAAAAAGTCAGTATGAATTATATAATGTTGGTTCGGGAAATTTAATTTCAATAAATAGTTTAGTTAAGATAATAATCAAAGTTTATAAAAAAAAAATTAATATATTAAATGATACTTCAAAAAAAACACTTAGAACTCTCATATGTTTGGATACGTCAAAAGCAAAAAAAGATTTAAATTGGTTTCCAAAAATTTCATTAAAAAATGGTATTAAAACTACTGTGAATTGGTATTTGAAGAATAAAAATCTTTATAATTAATTACTAATTTGTATGAAAATAAAAGACTTGTTTTTTTTTATACTTTTTTGATTTAATAATTTTATCACATATAAATTCAGAAAATTCAGTTGGCTTCTTGATTGATTTTACTTTTTTTAACTTTTTAAATGAGGCTAAATCATTTTGATTTTTAATATTATTATTTTTTCTGAAGGAATAAGTATCAACAAACCTTGGTATAACTGAAATAACTTTAATTTTTTTTTTATACTTATCTTCAGATAAAGCTTTAGATAAAGTGTTTAAAGCAGCCTTAGCCGCAGCGTATAAATGGATACCTTTACCCCCAGTTATAGCTGAGTATGAGGAAATATTTATAATAACTGTTTCAGAAATATTTTTTTGTCTTAAAGAACATTTTAATGTGTTTTTTAAAATCACTATATTTCCTAATAACAATGCATTTAATTTTTTGAGAATATCTTTATGATTAATTTGAAGAAAGTTTTGTCTTTTAATTTCTGGAGAGGCATTGTTTATAAAAATACTAAATTTATTAAACTTTTTACTAAATTTTCTAAAAGTATTATCTATAGAACTAGTTTTGCTAAGGTCCATTTTGATATAATCATGTCTAATTTTAAGTTTTTTTAAATTTTTTGATATTATTTTTGCTTGTTTTAAATTTTTATAGTATGTAAAAAAAATATTATAATTATTTTTGGCAAATTGATTTATAAGCGCTTTGCCTATTCCACTAGTACCACCAGTAATAAAAATACTTTTATTCATTGTTTTGAAACTTATAATAATTTATATTTGTAATATAAATTCAATTTATTAAGGATGCACATTAAATTCAAGGATAGCATATAAAATACTAATTTTTATCTTAATGATTAATCGTAAATTTAAAAAATGTCTAATTACGGGAATTACTGGCTCTGGGGGAAGTTATCTAGCTGAGCATATAATATCTAAAAGTAAAAAAATAAAGGTCTTTGGTATTTACAGATCTAAAGGTAATAAAAAATTATTAGAAAGTAAAAATATAAAATTATTAAAGGCTGATCTTTGTAACTATAATCAAACACAAAAAATAATTAAAAAAATAAAACCAGATTTAATTTTTCATCTTGCCTCAAGTGCAAATGTTAGAGAATCTTTTGATTTACCCAAAAAAATCATAGAAAATAATAACTCTATTACTCTTAATTTATTAGAAATTATTAGATTAAATAAAATAAATCCTTTAATAATTATTTGTAGTTCCTCAGAAGTATATGGTAAAATCGAAACTAAAGATGTCCCTGTTAAAGAAACTAAAAATATAAATCCAGTCAACCCATATTCTGTTTCAAAAGCATTTCAGGATTTGCTCTCACAAGTTTATTACGAAAGTTACGGTTTAAAGATAATTATTACAAGAATGTTTTCTTATGTTAATGCAAGAAAAGATTATTTATTTCAAACGTCATTTGCAAAACAGATTGCTGATATTGAAAAAGGTAAAAGAAAAATTCTTACCCATGGCAATTTAAAAAGTGTTCGAAATATTATTGATATATATGATGCTATGGAAGCGTATTGGTTGACTGCTAAACGAGGCAAAATTGGAGAAATATACAATATTAGCGGTAATAAAGTTATATCAGTTTCTAATTATCTTAATGAATTAAAGAAGTTATCCTATGTTAAAATTAGATCTAAGGCAGATAAAAAATTATTTAGACCTGTAGATGTTACTCTACAAATTGCTGATACCAAAAAATTTATAAGAGATACAAAATGGTCACCAAAAGTCTCATTTATGGAGTCTATGAAAAAACTACTAAATGAATGTAGAAAATTATAATAATTTTTGTAGAGTGATTTTTCTTAATATTACAATTTATACTTATTATCGTTGCTTGAATTTTAAATAAAAAGTATTATAAATTTGTTTGGTTTATGTGGCGGGGTAGCTCAGTTGGTTAGAGCGCAGGACTCATAAGCCTGAGGTCAGTGGTTCGATTCCACTTCCCGCTACCAACAATTTTAAAATAAATAGAATACAACTAACTTTTAATTAGAAACAGTAAAGGTATATAGCGTAGAACCTTTTTTGTTAAAATTATTCCATATACCACCAGTAGCTAGAAAACTAACATATTGTTTTCCGTTTGAACTGAAAATTATTGGAGGAGTACTTCCAGCAGCTTCCATTCTAAAGGACCAAAGTATTTCACCAGTATTTGAGTCGAGTGCATAAGCTTTTAAATCTTCGGTACCTGTTGCAAAAAGAATCCCTGCTCCATTGAGAGCTACTCCCCCATAACTTGGAGTTCCAATTGTGATCTCTTTTCCTTTAATATTTAAATCTCCAACCGGTGATCGATATAGGATTTTTCCACTTACCAAATCTAATTTGGCAATGTAACCCCAAGGCGGGTTTGAAGCTGGTAAACCATCATTAGTAAGAAATTGATAAGTATAACTATTAATGTAGGTTTCTTTATTTTTTTCAAGTTTTTTATCCCACCAATTAAAAAGTTTTTGTATTTTCTTAAATTCAATCGATGTTAAATTAAGCCCATCATGTTTATTGTTAATTTCTTCAATAGATTCAAATTTTTTAATATTATTTTTATGTTCTGTATAAAATCCTACTAATGGCGGTATATATTTAATTAGTTTTGTTTTTTTTATAATAGTTTTTCCATTTCTTTTTACACCATGACAACTCGAGCATTTTTCAACATATATTTCATAATTTTTTTTAATTTCATTAGGAAATTGAATATCTACTTCTGATGAAAAAATATTTGGTTTAATTACCCAAGGTATATTGTGTGCAGGAATATAAAGATTTTGATTTATAGGATCAATTGTTGCCCCCATCCAGCTCGCACCACCATGTATTCCATAATATATCAATTTTTTTTCTAAAGATGGTGTTTCAAACCATCCATAATTTGAGTCTTTTAATCTATTTTTTATTTCAATTTTTTTTTCTTCTGAAAGCTCACTAATATCATTGATATCAAATTCAATTTTAGAAAACCTTTCTGGTTTTTTAAGGTCAATTTGAAATGGTGATGTAATTATTCCTTCTATTTTAGATTTTGGAGCAGCTCTATATGTTATATCAAATATTGGTTTGCCTGTATTTCTTTCAAGAATTATTGTATTTCCTACTTTTGTAACTGATATTAAAACTTCATAAATTCTTTCATTAATTTTTAAATTGTGAATTATAGGTGGGCTTGAGATGTCAAAATCCCAAAGATCATGTGATGTTTCTTGAAAATCCCAAATGATTTTTTTTTTATTTATATCAATTGCTATTATACTATTAGCTCGTTTATTATCTCCAGAGCCAATTCTTTCAGGATTAAATGAATGTGGATCAGGATTACCAGTAGTTACATACAGAATACCTTTATCTATGTCTATTGAAGCTCCACCCCAGACATTTCCTTTAGAAAAGTTTTTTTCTTTTGGATGAATTTCAATCTTGCTAATGAATTTTCCAGTACTCTTATTAAATATAAAAATTGTCTTAACACCAACAATAACCAAGTTATCATCGTAAATTATTGGAGCTACTTTAGTAGAAGCTTTTACGAATCCATTAGTACCAAAACTTTTAATTATTTCTCCTGTATTTGCATTTATTTTATAAACAAATTGAGAAATTGGAATATAAAGAACTTCTAAATTAAGTTTTTTATCGTACTCAGCCACTATACCTCTTAACGCTAGAGGAAATTCTGATTTAATCTCCCATAAAGGAATTCCATTTTCGGCATTTAAAGCTACAACTTTAAAATCTGGGGTAATAGTTATTAGTTTATTATTTATAAATATAGGATTCGACTCTACGTGTCTTTTCCATCTTTTATCTAAATCTTCTTTGTTTATTGAAGTATATTTCCAAGCTAATTTTAGTTTGTTGATATTTTTTTTATTGATTTTTTTTCTAGAGTCAAATTTAGTACTCCAATTACCACCGTGAGATCTGTACCAATTATCATATTCGTATTCATTATTACCAGATATAGAATTTTCTTTTTTTTCAAATTTACTATTAATGATACCTTCAATAAATGGAGCTTCTGTTAAAATTTTATTTTTATTATACAATGATGGAGTAACACTTGTTGACTCAGGTCCTGGTTGCATACTTTCTTTAAATTCGTATGTTGTATTTAGAATTTTATTATTAAATTCACGTGCTATCTTATACAAGGTAGGATAATTGACCAGCTTGTTACCAATTTCACGTTTTACTTTATATAAAGAAAAACAATTGTCAGTGCTAAAATGTGATAATAATCTACAATTACTATTTTGCATTAAATAATAAATAATAAAAAAAGCAAATAAAATTAGAATCAAGATCCCTAAAATTTTTTTCATAGATAAATTCTACTACATTTTAATCACAATTTGATCACACTCATTAGTAAAATATGGTTTTAGGTTGAAAAATATTTGTTGTATAACAACGTAAAGGAGAGGGTAGAGATTGTAGCGCAGGACTTATAAATCCAAGCTCATTCTCTCGATTTAACTTCCTGTAACAAAATTTTTTTTATTATATAAGTTTATTCAAATAAGAATTTATGAAAAAAAAAATATTAAAAATAATAATATTACTATCTTTTTTAATAATAATTTTTATTCCATTGGTTACATTATTTGATTTAGCAAAATATGACTCATCGTATATAAATAAAAACTCACTTACCTTTAGTGTTAATAATTTAAATAGCCATCACACTAAGAAAATTTATAAAAATTATGTCAATTTTACTAACTATTTTAAATTTAATTTTTTTAAAAGCAGCAAGAACTTATATGAAATCGAAAAAAAATCTTCTAGATCAAATTTACCAAAAGTAAAAGTTATTGCAGGTAAAATAGATAATTTTCCCCCAGGAAAAAATTTAAACCAAGTTGAAAAAAATTTTTCAAATTGGCCTAGAAGTCATGGTGGATTTTCTTCAATGAGATTCTCAAGTTTAGATTTGATAAACAAAAATAATATAAACATGCTAAATGTAGCTTGGATTTTTAATTCTAAAGATGGCAAAAAAGGTATACAGGCTAACCCAGTAGTTTATGAGGGTTTAGTTTATTTTCCTACTCCAGGAAATCATATTATTTGTTTAGATGGAAAAAATGGTAAAGAAAAATGGCGTTATAAAGCGGACAAGGGTTATAACGTTGCTAAAAGAGGTTTACTTATTTGGGATGATAAAGTTAATAATATAGTAAGGTTGTATTTTACAAATGATGATCAATTAATTTCTCTTAATGCAAAAACTGGACAACCTATTAAATCTTTTGGAAAAAATGGAATAATAAAAATTGGATCTAGTCCTATTCCGCCAGTAATTATTGAAAATCAACTAATTGTGGCTACCTTCAGGCCATCCGTTGAGGTTTATGATGTCTATACAGGAAAAGTATATTGGAAATATTTTTTAAGAGAAAAAAAGGAAAATTTTGAAAAAGAAATAGATTTTATGGGTGGTAACCCATGGGGAGGAATATCTGCTGATGTCAAAAAAGGTATTATCTTTCTAACTACAGGAAACCCTAAGCCTAATTTTGTTGGTAATTTAAGACCAGGAAAAAATCTTTTTGCTAACAGTGTTGTTGCAATTGATATTAAAAATAAAAGAAAGCTATGGCACTTCCAAGAAACATGTCATGATATTTGGAATCATGATATTCCATCGCCTCCAGTTCTAACTACTATAAATAAAAACAATCAACGAATAGATGTAGTTGTTGCAGTTACAAAGTTAGGTAATACTCTTATTTTAGATAGATATACTGGACAGCCCATTTTTGATTATAAAATGGAGCTTGCTCCAAGTTCCAATATACCAGGTGAAAAAACATGTAAGTATCAGCCATCATTAACTACACCAGAACCATTTGCAAAAAATGTTTTTAAAAAAGATGATGTAACTGAAATGAATAAAACCAATAGTGATTATATTTTTTCAATAGTAGAAAAATCTAATTATGGGTTTTTTCAAACACATGAAATAGGAAAAAATACAATTCAATATGGTGAAAATGGAGGAGCACAATGGACAGGAGCATCTATAGATCCATATAAAAATATTATGTACGTAACAGCTAATAATATTCCATACTTAGTTGGAGTTCAGTCGTACAAAAACAAAAAAATTATTAGATATGTTGATAAAAGAGCTAAACCACTTAGAGATTTAGATGGTTACCCTGGTTCAAAACCACCTTGGGGTACCCTTACAGCTATCAATTTAAACAATGGTAAAATAAAATGGCAAGTCCCTTTAGGGTATTACGAAGAATTAAAAGCTAAAGGAATAATTACTGGTACTGAAAATTATGGAGGAGCAACAGCTACTGCTGGTGGTTTAGTTTTTGCCTCGGGTACTTTAGATAAGTTGATTAGAGCATTTGACACTGAAACTGGAAAAGAATTATGGTTTTATAAATTGCCATTTATTGGTTCTGCTCCGCCCACTTCTTATAAAATTGATAATGAACAATATATAGTAATACCTGCGACTGGCGGAACTAGCCTAAAGGCTTTTTACGGTGACTTAGTTGAGTTAGGAGACGCTATTGTTGCTTTTAAAGTAAAAAATTAAATTTGAGTATCTTTTTATATATTTGAGTTATTTTTAGTATTTAAAATGCATGTCTTTCAAAATATCATCAAATTCATCTTCAATTTTATTTCCTAATCTAAAAACAAGGCTTTCTAAATATTGACATTCACTAAGTTGTCTTGAAGAAGAATTATTTAAATTCATATCCATTAATGCTCTCATCCATCTTTCACTCATATCATATTTTATAAACATAGTTGCCATTTTGGTCATGTTCCTGATACGATTCATTGTTAGTTTGTCAAATTTCACAGATCCTTCTCCGCTATGCCACTCAAATTCACAAGCTTCACTTAGCGGAACACCAGCTTTATTTGCTTTATCCCAAAGTGCAGTTCCAGGGTAAAGCATTAAAGGAAAACATGATGTCCAGGTCATATCAGGTGGAGCCTCTTTACTTATTCTTTGACACATTTGAATTGTTTTTATTGCGTCTGTAACTGGATCTGGTACCAATCCATCTATATTAGGAAGGCCTATTATAACTTCTAGTTTTACTTTAACTCCAAATGCAGTCATAATTTTAACAGCTTCAATAACTTGTTTTTCATCTTGAAAATGTCTATTAAAAAGTTTACTTGAATCTCCACCAGTAGTTTGAACACCCATAGTTACTGTATCCGCTAATTCTGCTAGAGTTGATAATGCAGCATCAGTAGCATTAACTACAGTTTGAGGAGTAACATTTGCATACATCGGTATATTAATTTCTTTTTTCCAAGCTTTAGTAAACTCTTCTAACCATTGTGTACCGTCAGCACCCTCGTGTGTTCCATATAAAACATCATCATCTTCGAAAGAAACTTCTTTAGTAGGATATTTTAAAAATAACTTAGCTTCTTCAATCATATTTTCAACAGGTCTACGCGCTAACCAATACTCCTTATAAGCTTTCGCACCATATGATTTTCTTGTAACACTAGTGCAACAAAAGGAGCAATTATAAACACATCCAAAATGGGACATAATATATTTTCTTTCCCTTCTACCCATTCTTGGAACTTGTTCAAAATATTCTTTAAGTGCTGGTTGCATATCACAAGGATATGCGGGTGATCCTTTTATTGTAGTTTTAACAGGACTTTCAATAATTTTATCTATTGTTTCGTAAACTGGGCCCCATACTAAGTAATCTATATCATCATTATTTTTTATTTCATCAGGTATAGCTAACACATGTTTTCCACCAAAAACACTTTTTGCTGAAGGTAATATTTTTTTGAATTCTTTAACTAATTCTACTGATCGAGAAAATTCTGTAGATAGAGGACCAAAGCATACATATTCTGGATTATAATCTTTGACTTGTTTTTTTAATTTTACTATATCATCATCCCCATCAAGCCACATAATTTTGTGACTCATTCTTAATAGTTCTCCAGCAACGAATGCAAGACCATACGTTATATCATTACCAATATGAACAAGGCACCACTTTTTACCACTATACTTACTTTTTACGGTGTCAACATTATTTTTAGACTTATTAATGTCAGTCATTTCTCTATTCCTCTAGTGAATCTGTATCATTTAAATAGATAAATTACATTACTAATATTAATTTAAAGAGATTAAAATTTGTTGAATTAACTAGGCTATTATTAAAGAAAAAATATAAAATACATCAAAAAATTTAGTTTTTTAAAATTTTTCGAAGCTTTTCTATATTCATTGAAGGTTTTAAAGGATAGTTAGAATTGAGCATATTTTTAGCATAATTTTTTTTAATTTTTGGGTTATATTTTTTTACAAAATTATAAACTGATTGTGATTTACCACCAACATTAATTACTCCTTTTTTATTTATTAATTTAAATAAAATTTTTACAACTTCATCATGAAATATGAAGTTTGTAATGAAATCACAAAATGCTTTTTTATGTACGAAAGGTTTTTCTGTCATACATACTCTTAAAATTAAAGAGTTTTTGTACATTTGAACTGCACTTTCACCACCCAACTTTGACCATGAATAATTATTTTTTGGCAATAATGGAGAATTTTCTTTGTAATTACCTTTAACACCAGGATAAACATAGCTAGTTGAAAAATAAATTAGTTTAATACCAAGGTCGGAGCATATTTTAGTTATATTAGCGGTGCCAATTATATTTAAGTCTATACTTTTTTTCATATTTGTTTCATGAACTTTCATAGGTCTTGATAGGCCAGCTAAGTGAATAAGGTATTTGGGTTTAATGGATTTAAGATATTTTTTTGTAAGATTAAATTTTAGGATATCTAATTTTTTTTTATTAGGAAATACTAAATTATATTTATTTTTAGTTTTCTTTAGTTCTTTTCCAAAGCGCCCAGTTCCACCCGTAATAACAATTTTATTTTTATATAGTAACATGAGATATCCATTTACCACCCTTATTTGTAAAATCTTTTTCTTTACTAAAAATTTCATTTTTATGATTCCAAGCAAATAAGTATGCAATATCTGGTAAATTATTATGAAAATGTGAAATAGGTACAATAGGTATATGTGTTCCTGGTGAAAACTTTCCAATCTTTTCTTTAGTAGTGTCGCATATGTAATCAAAAATATTTCTGTTAAGATTACAATAATTTAGAATTGTTGTACTTTTTGAAGTTGCAGCATAACCACAAATATTTTTTCCATCTTCTTTAATTTTTTTTAAAGTATTAATTATTTTATTTTTAGATTCTTCACAATTTTTTTTAAATATTAAACAAGATTCTATATTATCTAAGTTATTTTTTTTCTCTAACGATAATGTGTTTATAACATTTTGACTGACGCTATGTTCTTTTTTTCGTGCAATAACATATCTCATTGAACCACCATGAGTCACTTGAGGAAGTACATCAATTAACTCATAATTATACATTTCGGCAATTTTTTTAACTGATGTTGCCGAGAACATAAATATATGTTCATCATAAATTTGATCATAAGAAACTTTTTCAAACATTGATCCCATATAGGGTTCTTCAAATACAAACACACCTTTTTTAGAAAGCATCTGATCTACAGCTAAAATTAAATTTTTTAAATCAGGTATATGACATATAACATTTGACGCACATATAGCATTTGTATTTTTTTTAAAATCTTTTAAATCATTCGTACTTTCAATATTAAAGAATTTACTAATAGTTTTAATTTTATTTTCTTTAGCTTTATCTGCTACATTTTCTGATGGTTCAAAGCCAATATAGTCAATACTAGAATTTTTAAAATTGCTTAAAAAAGTTCCATCATTTGAACCAATTTCAATTAATTTAGAATTAGAATTTAAATATTTTTTTTGAATCCAATTAGCATAATTTTTGAAATGTAATTTCATATATTCTGAACTTCCAGTAAAGAAAGGATATTTATGATTAAACATCTTTTCTGGCATCGGGTGTTCATTAAGCTGAAAAAGAGATAGTGATTCTGAAAATCCAGCCTCCATTTCAAAAAAGAACTCTGACTTAAATTCACTTTCTTTAAGAAAACCATTAGCTAGTGGCATTTTACCAAAAGACATGAAAGAATTTATTTTTTTATTAGTTAGTTTGCATTTCATAAGTTAAGTATTTATACCTTTGAAAATTTTTAATGTTGATTTTATATCATCTTTGATTAAAGATTTTAAAGGAAAAGCTTTTTTAGAAAATTTATCATTTGAAATTTTGTATGAAAATTGATTTATTAATTGCGAATGAACATGATTAACTCGAATTTTCTTTCCATACTTTTTCAAGAGTTTTATTATTTGTTTCACTGTTAAATGTTCAGATATAACATTAAAAATTTCGTTACTAAAAAAGTTTTTTTCTAGCGTAAATTTTATAACTTTGAAAGCATCTCTTAAAGATAAGTATGGTCTTGGTTTATTCATCATACTTTTCCATACAGGTAAATGTAAACCTAAAACTGCATTAAAGCTAAATTTATTTACAGCAGTATGAAATCTCATTCCTTTCGAAACTCCACTAATAGTACCAAATCGATAAGTAACATAATTAATTTTGTATTTATTTTTTTTTAATAAACTTTCTTCTTTAAGTTTAATAATAGCGTAGGGTGATTTTGGTTTCATTTTTTTACAATTTTCATCAACCAAACCTTTTTGCTCTCCGTAGACGCTTGTCGTAGAAATATGCATTAATTTAGCTGAATTTGAAGAACAATATTGTATTACATTTTCGAAAATACCAATGTTATTTTTCCAAATTTTATTTTTTACTTTAATGCTTCCAGCTGCATCAGTCAAAGAAGCCAAATTAATGACGACATCTACTTTTTTAAATTTTTTTAATGCATTTTTAACTGATAAATCTTTCTGAATAAAAAAGATTTTTTTATTAGTTTTAGGTAGATTAAAAATACTGCAGTACCTGTTTGTTGATAGATCATCAATTATATAAATATGCTTTACATTTTTTAGCTTATTAATATTTTCTAAAATATAAGAACCAATATGACCTAAACCTCCAGTAATTAAAATTTTCATTTTTTCCTTAGGTAATTTTTATATTTGCTGAAATTATGAATATAATCTTTTGCGTTATAAAGTTGATCGCAGACAACCATTAAAGAGGATTTTTTAGTTAAGAATTTTACACTAGCCCAATACTTAGGTGGGATTAAAACACCTATCTCTGCACTGTCTTTTAAAATAATTTTTTCACTTTTTTCAGGTCTTTGTATTCTTAACTCAAACTTGCCAAACACAGGATAAAAAAATTGTGAACATTTTTTGTGAGCATGATTACCTCTAACTTTATCTTTTTTATCATATAAAAAAAAAATTCTTTTAACTTTTAAAGGAAAATTCTTATTAAAACTCATAGTAATAATTTTTCCAGAACTTTTAGAAATTGACTTGATTTTATATTTTTTAATTTTTTTCATTATTACTAGATATCATTATTTATTTTATTTTTACTAGTATCATAAAAAATAACAGGCCAAACTAAGGGTTTTGTATATTTATGAAACCAATATGACAAATATCTTTCAGCTAAAAATGCATATATACGTATTTTTCCGTAACCTTTTATATCAAAACCAAAAATTTTTTCACATCTTTTTAACCAAGGAAAAATTGAACTATAATAATTATTAATAATTTTTTTAGATTTACATACAAACATATTACCTCTACTAAAAGAAATATTTTTTCTTGTATAATCTCTAAAGTCTTCTCTATCTTCAGCATCAAGTAAATCAATAGCTTTGTCTAAATTTCCATTACCATGCCACATATCAAAATGAAATCTCAAGTTTCTTTTTGATTTAATTATGGCCTGAGGGTTTCTTGCTAAAGAAACAATTCCGTGCTTGATAAGTTTAGAAAATTTTAAGTTATTCATATAAAGATGTTCTCCAATTACACTATCAAAATTATTCCATTCTGAAGGAATTTTTTTTAATACCATATCTTCAATCTTTACATTTTGAGACTCAATAAAGAAGGCACCATTTTCTTTTGTAAATTTAATATTTTTATTTTGAATAAGAGATTGACTATTACTCCAAAATTCACGATATGCACAAAAACCAATCCATTGATTATCATTTATTTTAGGAAAAATATTTTTCCAAAACCAGTAATGAAAGGTATATTCTCCATAATATCTGTTCTTAAATGAGATATTTTCAAGAGTATTATCTCTCAACCACTCTTTAGAAAAATTATTTGATCCTAAACCGACTGGTAGATAGCCCATTCTTTTTATTGTAGAAAGAGTATTATCGTATAGTGATAAACAATACATTTTGGTATCATGCATAGTTTTATGAATATAATTTATTATATTCGTTAAAGGTAATATTTTTTTTATCTTTTTTAGAGAGAACAGGTTTTTTAGTTGGCCATTTTATTTTTAAATTTTTATCATTCCATAATATACCTATTTCATTAATCGCAGATCTGTAATTGCTAATGCCATACAAAACTATACTTTCATTAGCAAGACTACAGAAACCATGAGCAAAGCCACTTGGAACGAGTAAAGATGTAGCATTTTTTTCTGATAGAATATTGGAAGAATGCTTTCCATATTTTTTAGAATTTTTGCGCAAGTCAACAACTACATCAAAAATTTTACCTTTAATAACTGAGATAAACAGATCCTGTTTTACATTTTTTTGTAAATGAAGCCCTCTAACTACATTTTTTTTTGATTTTGAAACACACCAAAAAATAAATTTTTTATTATTAAGAATTTTGCTTTGGAATACCTCTCTAAAGTATCCTCTATTATCAAAATAATTTTTTCCTTTTAATATTTTTAATCCAAGAAAATTAGTATTATAAATTTTCATTTAAATAACTTTCTTAAATAATTAGAGTAGTTACAGTTTCCATAAAATTTTATTGCAGATTTTATCTCACTTTTTCCTATCCATTTATTTGCAAAAGCAATTTCTTCTAGGCATGCTATTTTTAGACCCTGTCTATTTTCTAAAGCAGCAACAAAAGATGAAGCATTATAAAAATCCTCTATTGAACCTGTATCCAACCAGGCCCCACCACGACCTATAAATTCAGCAAAAAGTTTATTTTTTTTATTATATTTTTTTAATAAATCTACTATTTCAGTTTCATTTCTTTTAGATTTTTTTAAAGTTTTAGTATACTTGATTACATTATTATCAAAAAAATATAATCCTGTAACAGCTAAATTAGAAAAAAATTTTTTAGGTTTTTCTACAATATTTAAAATTTTGTTTTTATTGTTAATTTTGACAACACCATACTGAGATGGGTTACTTACCGTATGAAGTAATACTTTAGCTCCTGATTTTAATTTAGTACATTTTTTTAATTTTTCTGTGAGGCTTTGCCCATAAAAAAAATTATCACCTAGTATTAAAGCAACATTATCTTTACCAATAAACTTTTCACCAATTTTGAAAGCTTCTGGTAAACCTTTAGGATTTTCCTGTTGTGCAAAACTAATTTTAACACCAAGATTTTTACCTTCTGGTAAGATTTTTTTAAATTGTGATAGTTGTCCTTTATTAACTATAATCAATATATTCTTAATTCCAGCCAACATTAAAACTGACAAAGGATAAAATATCAATGGTTTGTCATATATTGGAAGAAGTTGCTTATTAACTGCTTTTGTTAATGGACTCATTCTTGTTCCATGTCCTCCAGCAAGTATAATTCCTTTTCTAATCATTTTAATTTTAACCCTAATCTTTTACTATATAATTTTTTAGAAATACTTGTAAAAAAATTTAAGTTATTCATGTACCAATTAAACGTTCTTTCTAAACCTTTGTGTAAATTTATTTTGGCTTTCCACCTCAATTTATTCTTAATTTTTTTACTATTTAAGGCATATCTAAAATCATGACCTGGTCTATCTTTAACAAATTTAATTTTAACTTTATTTCTTTTGCGTACTAAAATCTTTTTACTAATTGAAATTAATTTTTTTGCTATATTAATATTTTCAACATTCTGGGAAGTTCCAACATTGTAACTTTCTCCAATTTTCCCTTTTTGAAATATTTTAAGCAGAGCTTCGCAGTGGTCATAAACATGAATCCATTCTCTTGAGTTTTTGCCTTTGGCATATATTGGTAAATTTTTATTTTTAATAATATTGTAAATAAGTTTAGGTATTAATTTTTCTGGAAATTGATTTGGACCATAATTATTGCAGCAGTTAGAGATTA
>MDSV01202580.1_pt1 | contig 15915 bp, 14 predicted proteins | sample 810851 | NCBI WGS metagenome assembly MDSV01 (sample SAMN05326640, study PRJNA326480) | marine metagenome | isolation source: seawater | place: Atlantic Ocean: North East | collected 2012
ATCTTATGATTATGGGTTTAGCTTTGATTGTAATTATAAAGATCATGTTTGTAAATGTCGATCTAAAAATTGTGTAGGCTTTATCGTTAGAGAGGGCTCTCGATGGCGAATACCGAATATTACCAAATAGTGATAATATTGCATAATAATTCTTTTTTTAGTGGAGCAATTTTTTTTGATGACATATTCTTTTTAAACAAATCAAAATTTAACTTGTAAAAAAATTTAATTGTAAAATGGAATTACCTGTAGTTAATCACCCTGAGTACGTTGCTAAGATAAATGAAAATAGCGTTTTTCCAATAAAAAAATTTTCGTCTTTAGCCAATTATCTTTTGAAAAATAAAATTGTTAAAAAATTTTATATTCCTAAGGAATGTTCAATAGAAACTTTAAGTAAATCTCACTCTTTAAACTATATTAACCATATTAAAAATAAAACTTTAGATAAAAAATCTGAAATCAAAATTGGATTTCCAATTAATGATAGCGTGGTAAAAAGATCATTCCTTGCAACTGGTGGTACTGTATTAGCTAGCAAACTTGCTTTAGATCATAGACTTGCTTGTAATACTGCTGGTGGAAGCCACCACGCATCTTTTAACAATGGTGCAGGATATTGTGTTTTTAATGACGTTGCTGTTGCTGCAAATTACTTAAAATATAAAAAAAAAATAAATAAAATTTTGATATTTGATCTTGACGTTCATCAAGGGAATGGAAATTCTGATATTTTTAAGAACGATAAAAATATATTTACATTTAGTATGCACTGTAAAACAAATTATCCAGCAAAAAAGTCAGAGAGTGATTTGGATGTAGAGTTAGATGATGGTATTGAAGATAAAGAGTATTTAAAAATTCTTAAAGAAAATCTGCTCAAAATTAATAAGTTTAACTTTAATTTTATTTTTTATATTGCTGGGGTTGATGTACATTTTGATGACAAGTTAGGTAAACTAAAACTCACAGATGAAGGAATAAATATGAGAGATAAAATTGTGATAGAAAATTTTTTTTCAAGAAAGATACCTCTCTGTGGTGTCCTGGGTGGTGGGTATAATAAAAATTTTAATAAATTAATCGAGCTTCATGCGATGTTACACAAAAATTGTGCAAGATATTTTTAATTGATTGAAAAAATATAACTATATTCTTTTTTCCAAACTATTTTATAACCTTTTTCATCAAGAAATTTATAGGTCGAATTACTTTTAAGGCTATTTGGATTTTCTGTATGAATTTCAACACAAATTAGCCGTGGTTTATAAATATTAAAATCGAGGGACTCTAAAACATCTATTTCTGTATTTTCTACATCAACGTTTAAAAAATCTATTATTTTGTTTTTGAAGTTGGTTTTTGCTAATATATTATTAAGTGACAAACAATTGATCTCTTTGCTTTCATACCCATTAGGAAAATTTTTTTTAGCAAAACTTTCGTCCGTTGTATTAAGTACATTCATTTTCCTTCTATAAAAAAGTTTAATTTTATTTTTTTTTTTATTTGTTACGGCAAGATTAAAATTGTAATCATCCTTTCTTGCAATATCAAAAAGTTCGATAGATAATGGATTTGCGTCTACGTTTATACCATTCCATTTTTTTTTATATAGCAAATATGTATTATTCCAAAAGAAGGGGTGATATGAACCAACATCAACGTAATAACCTTTGTTATCTTTTTCAAAAAAATCTTTTATAAAAAGATCTTCACCAAAACATGAATATTGTTTTTTTGGTAAAAAGTTTTTGTGTTTCCAATAGAGATTATAAATATTAGAAAAGTATTTAAACATTCTTATTTAACAAATTTACTCAAATCTGGTTGAAAATATTTTGGCCCTTTCATTACTTTTCCTTTTTCATTATAAATTGGCTTCCCGTCCTCACCAAGTTTGCTCATATTTGATCTTTGAACTTCCTCAAAGCATTTATCTAAATCAATCCCAAACGCATGTCCCGCTCCATAGGTCACATATAAAATATCTGTTAAAGCATCTGCTATTTCTTTTAAGTCTCTATCTTTTAAAGCTTGGTTAAATTCATCTAACTCTTCTTTTATAAGACTATATCTAAGATCTGCTATTTTTTCTGATGGAAATTCTGCTTTGGTCTTTACTTCCTGGCCAAAAATTTCCATGAATTTTCTAACACTATTAAAATTTGTCATAAAATCTCCACAGTTATTTGTTAATTATTTACAATTCTTAATGATTAATATAATTAGGTATTTAAATGAAATATAGAGCAGAATTTGATTCTATAGGTAAAATAAAAGTTCCTGGTGATAAGTATTGGGGTGCATCTACACAAAGATCTAATAAGTACTTTGATATTGGCGATTTTCTAGTAAGACCAATTTTAATTCAATCGATAGGGGTAATAAAAAAAGCAGCTGCAATTGTAAATTCACGAAACAAAGATCTAGATAAAAGAATTAGTAAATTTATTGTAAAAGCTGCAGATGAAGTAATTAAAGGAAAACTTAATAATCATTTTCCATTAAAAGTTTGGCAAACAGGTTCCGGTACACAAACGAATATGAATGTTAATGAAGTTATAGCAAATCGGGCAATACAAATGATGGGCGGTAAAATGGGAACCAAAAAACCTGTTCATCCAAATGATCATGTTAATAAGTCACAATCAACTAATGACGTTTTTCCAACTGCTATGCATATTTCTATTGCTTTAAAAGCGAGGAAAAAATTATTACCTGCTTTGAAATTACTCGAAAAAGAATTAAAAAAAAAGGTCATCCAATTTGACAAAATTGTGAAATTAGGAAGAACTCATTTGCAGGATGCAACTCCTTTAACACTAGGTCAGGAGTTCTCTGGCTACCATTCTCAATTGAATAAATGTATCGAAAGAATAGAAAAGGCCTTAAATGAAATTTATTTTTTAGCACAAGGAGGAACAGCTGTTGGCACAGGTCTAAATACAAAAAAGAACTTTGACAAAAAAATTATAAAAGAAATAAAAAAAATTACAAAGATTCCATTTAAACCGGCTAAAAATAAGTTTGCTGCTTTAGCTGCTCATGATGCAATTGTAAATTTTTCTGGAACTATGAATACAGCAGCGGTTTGCTTAATGAAGATAGCCAATGATATTAGATTTTTGGGTTCTGGACCAAGAGCTGGATATGGAGAATTGATTTTGCCAGAAAACGAACCAGGTTCTTCAATCATGCCAGGAAAAATTAATCCTACTCAATGTGAGGCTGTAACGATGGTTTGTGTAAAAGTAATCGGGAACCACAATGGTATAACTATGGCTGGATCTCATGGGCACTTTGAATTGAATGTTTTTAAACCACTGATCATTCATAATATACTTCAATCAATAAATATAATGGCAGACTCCTCGAACAGTTTTGCAAAATATTGTGTTAAAGGTATTAAAGCAGACAAAAAAAGAATTAAATCACTTTTAGATAATTCTTTAATGTTAGTAACCGCATTGTCACCAAAAATTGGTTATGATAATGCTGCTAGGATTGCAAAAAAGGCACTAAAAAACGGAACAACTTTAAAAGAAGAGGCTTTAAAGACAGGTTTGTTAAATGAAAAAGAGTATATGAAAATTGTTGATCCTAAAAAAATGGTAAAACCATATTAAAAAATTAGTTAAGAACATTATAAGCAAACTTTTTCAACTTAAAAAAATCTGTAATTCCAAATATTCCATTATCTAAAACAAGCTTATTAAAATTTTTCTCTAAAGTAATTATATCTTTTCTATCAAGTTTTTCTCTTTTATTAAGAATAATATTTTTAAATTTAATTTTGTTACTTAATAAATTTATCTTTCCCTGAAATAATATTGAAATCTCTTTTTGATTGCTATCATATATATTAAATTTTCTCAGGAATTTTTTTGTGTTCTCAGAATAAAAATTTATGTTAAAGTCTAAATATGGATCATTAGAGTTATCTGTAAAAAATAAATTAAAGTTAACTTTGCTTTTATTGGGTAAAATAACAGATCCATTTTGTATTCTTAAATCACCATTCTCAAAGATTAATTTCATGGAAAAGTCATTTATTCTTCCAATAAAAGAATTTGTATTCTTTAAATTTACATTAATATTCCCATTAACTTTTTTACTTATTCCTGAATCTAAAAAATTTATTTTTTTTTCTTCAGGAAAAAAATTAAGAAGCAACTTTCTAAAATTAATTTGATTTATATCTAATTTTAAAGAAAATGAGGGATCATCAGCTAGTGAAATATTACCTTCAAGTTTTGAATTGATAAATTTATTCCTCAAAAAAGATTTATATATTTTATATTTTTCCTTTCCTTCAAAATTTAAAACTAAAATATTATCAGCTAATTTAATTTTTGATTTCCCTTTTAAATTGTTAAGATTGCTTGACGGCTCAAAAACTATATTGATAGCTGAATCTATTTTAGGTAGTTTGATATCTAAATTTTTTTCACCGTTAATAATATTTTTAAATTTGATCTTAAGATTATTTTCAGAAAAAATAGTTTTCACATCTATCGTATGTAAATTTTTGTTAAATTTTTCTTTATAATTTAAATTTTTAAAGAAAACTTTATTATTTTGTTCGTCTAAGAAAAATAAAGTACTATCGTTGATAATAACATCCTTATTTTTAGTTTTTGTGAAATACTCGAAATAATTTTTAAAATCTTCAGGGTAAATTTTAATTTCTTCTTTTGAAATAATAAGTTTTTTAAAATTTAAGTTTTTAAGACTGTAATTATTAAAAGGTGAAAATAAGATATTTAGTTCTTCTAAAAAAACTTTATTATTCTTGTTTTTAAAATCTATACTGATTTTGTTAATTTTAAGTCTGGGGGTTGGTAAAAAACTGTAGGATATCTTCCCACTTATATTAAGGTTAACTTTAAAATCTTCATTTATTTCTTTTTCAATTAACTTTTTATTTGAATTATAATTATAAAAATAAGGTTTAACTAGATAGTATGAGATAACAAAAAAAAATAGTAAAAGAATACTAGTAAAAATTGTTTTTTTATTGATTTTTTTACTTAATTTTTTAATATCCTTTTTATCTAACCAAGATCTTAAAATTTTAATTGCTGAATTTTGCATTACGTTGATTTATAAGCAGTATAGGGTCAAAAATAAAGAATTTTGCAATGGAAGATTTTTTACAAAAATTAAATGAGGAACAAAAATCAGCTGTATTAAATGTTGATGGTCCGAGTTTAGTTGTCGCTGGTGCAGGATCTGGCAAGACCAGAGTTTTGACTTCAAGATTAGCATATATTTTAGAAAGAAAAAAAGCGTGGCCTAATCAAATATTATGTGTAACTTTTACAAATAAAGCCGCAAAAGAAATGCGTGAAAGAGTTTTAAAAATAACAGGTGGAAAGTTAAATTCTCTAGCTTGGTTAGGAACTTTTCATTCCATTAGTGTTAAATTTTTAAGAAGACATGCGGAAGCAATCGGGTTGAAAAGTAATTTCACAATTTTAGATACAGACGATCAAAAAAAATTAATTAAAAATATATGTAAAGGTGAAAATATTGATGCAAAAAAAATAGCTCCACAATTTATAATGTCTGTTATTGATCAATGGAAAAATAAGGGTTTTTTACCTAATGAGGTTGTGATAACAAAGAAAAATTTATTTGAAAACCAAATTCTCAAAGTTTATAAAATTTATCAAAATAAAATAAGAGACCTAAACGCTTGTGATTTTGGAGATCTAATTTTATACTGCGTAAAACTTTTTGAAAAAAATAAGGATATTAGAGATATTTATTCAAATAATTTCAAATATATTCTTGTTGATGAATATCAGGATACAAACTTCATTCAAAATAAATGGTTAAATCTTATTGTTAATAAGAATAACAATATATGCTGTGTTGGAGATGATGATCAGTCAATTTATAGTTGGAGGGGTGCTGAAATTAAAAATTTTTTAGGTTTTGATAAAGTCTATCCTGATTGTAAGATTTTTAGATTAGAACAAAATTATAGATCAACTAAGAATATATTAGATGCTGCCTCATTTTTAATTTCCCACAACAAAGATCGCTTAGGAAAAAAGCTCTGGTCCAAAAGTGAAGAGGGAGAATCGGTAAAATTAAATTGCTACAGAAATGGAAAAGAGGAAGCAGAGGGTATTAGTGATGTAATAGAAGAAAATTTAAAGAGAAAAGATTCTCTAAATAATATAGCCATATTAGTAAGGGCGATTTACCAAACAAGGGAGTTTGAAGAAAGATTTTTAAAAGTTGGAATTAATTATAGGATTATTGGTGGAACAAAGTTTTATGAAAGAGCTGAAATTAAGGATGCTATTTGTTATTTAAGAATTATAAATCAAAAATTTGATGATCTGGCATTTGAAAGAATTATAAATACACCTAAACGAGGTTTGGGTGACGCAACAATAAAACAATTACATAATTTCTCTACAAAAAATAAAATTTGTTTGGAGGATTCTGCACATAAATTATTGCAGTCAAATCAATTTAAACCAAAAGTAAGAGCTGTTATTAAACATCTGCTCGAGATGATAAATAAGTGGAGAACTGATTTAAAAACAAAAAAACACTACGATTTATTAAAAACAATTTTAGATGAGTCTGGATATTCTGCAATGTTAAAGAATAAAAAAGATCTTGAAAATGAGAATAGATTAGAAAATTTAAAAGAACTCTTAAGAGCAATGCACGATTACGATAATTTACAAGGTTTCTTAGAACATGTTGCGTTAGCTACATCAATTGATCAAGAATGGGGAGATGAAAAAGTTAATATTATGACAATGCATGCTGCAAAGGGATTGGAATTTATAACGGTTTTTTTACCTGGTTGGGAAGAGGGTTTGTTTCCCCATCAAAAATCGCTTGAAGAGAAAGGTGATCTTGCTTTAGAAGAGGAAAGAAGATTAGCATATGTTGGTATCACTAGAGCACAAAAGAAAGCTTATATATCTTTTGCAATGCAAAGATCGTGGCATGGTGAATGGATGGATAGTTTGCCATCTAGATTTGTTGATGAATTACCTAAAGATGGTATAGAAAAAAATGAAGAGCCAATTAAAGAGGTTTCTGATGATTTTGATTTCAACCAAGATAATCTTATTGATGAAAATAATGAATATAGAAGTCCTGGCTGGGCAAGATTGAAAAAAAAATTAATTAAATAGTGAATAAATTAAAAAAATTATTTTATAAATATGGGATTGATGGATATATTGTTCCAAAAAATGATGAATATTTTAATGAATATATTCATCCTTCAAAGGATAGATTAAAATTTATTTCAAATTTCTCTGGGTCAGCTGGTTTTTCTATTATATTAAGAGATAAAAGCTATCTATTTGTTGATGCTAGATATTCTACTCAGGCAGTAAGGCAATCAGGTAAAAAATTTAAGGTCTTCACTGTTCCAAATAAACTCCCTAAGGACGTTATTAAAACAAAGAAAAAAATCACTATAGGATTTGATCCAAAATTACACACTGAAAAACGACTAAACTTTTTATTTAAAATTAAAAATGTAAACCTTAAATCAATTAATAAAAACCTTATTGATGAGGTTTGGTCAAATAAACCAAAGCTCCTTAAAAAACCCTTTTTTTCTATTTCAAAAAAGAATTCAGGTTTATCAAGTGATAGTAAAATTAATAAAGTCAAAAAATTACTTTCAAAAAATAAAGTTGATTACTTACTTGTGTCAGCACCCGAAAATGTAGCATGGATACTAAATATTAGAGGTCATGATACTAACTGTGCGCCAATTCCAAATTCAAGACTTTTAGTTAATAAGAATGGTAAAATAATTTTTTTCAATGATCCGAAGAAAAGCAAAAGTATAAATAAAATTTTTAAAAATAAATTAGATTTTGTTAATGAGAACAGAATAAGTGAAATTTTAAATAACATATCTAAAAAAAAAGTATGGATAGATAATGTGACTTGTTCCATTTGCTTTAAAAGTATTTTGAAAGAAAAAAATCAGATAATTGAAAGATTAGATCCAATATATTTTTTAAAATCAATTAAAAATGAAACAGAGATTAAAAATACTTTAAGATCACATTTAAATGATGGTGTTGCGTTGACTAAATTTTTGTTTTGGGTAAAAAATAATTTTAAAAAATTCAAAATCACAGAGATTTCAGCACAAAAGAAACTCGAAGAATTTAGAAAAAAAAATCCTTCGTATAAGTTTCCTAGTTTCGATACAATCTCTGGATCTGGACCAAATAGTGCTATTATCCATTATAAAGCATCAGATAAAACAAATCGTATTTTAAAAAAGGAAGATTTATATTTAGTTGATTCTGGAGGTCAGTATTCTTTTGGGACTACAGATGTAACAAGAACAATTTCTCTTGGTAAACAATCAAATTTTATTAAAGAAGTTTATACTCGAGTGCTTAAAGGACACATTGCTGTATCAAATTTTGAAATAAAAAAAAATACTACTGGATCTAAAGTTGATATGAATGCAAGGAAATATTTAAAAAAAATAAATCTTGATTATCCCCATGGTACTGGTCATGGCGTAGGATATTTTTTAAATGTTCATGAAGGACCATGTTCATTATCAAAAAATAACCAAATAAATTTAAAAGATGGCATGGTTATTTCGAACGAGCCTGGGTATTATAAAACTGGTAAATTTGGAATAAGAATTGAGAATCTTGTTTATATTAAAAAAAATAAATTTAAGGAATTAACCTTGGCTCCAATTGAGAAAAATTTGATTAATAGAAAAATTTTGAAACAATCTGAAATAAATTGGTTAAATAATTACCATTATAGAGTTAAAAGATCTTTATTTAAATTTATGAGTTTAAAAGAAAAAATTGAGCTTTCGAAGGCTTGCTCACCTATCTAATAAATCATACCAATTTTCTTCTGTCATTAAACTTACTTTGAGTTCTTTTGCCTTTTCTATCTTTTTTTTTGTTGGTTTTGAGTTTCCAATTATAAGATAGTTTAATCTTTTTGAGACTGAACCTAATATTTTAGCACCATTTTCCTCTGCTAAAGATTTAGCTTCTGATCTACTCATTTTTTCAAATCCTCCTGTAAACATTACACTCTTATTTATAAGTTTTCCATTTTTAGTTATTTTTTTCATTTCCATAATATTAAGCTTTAAAATCAAAGATTGAACTATTTCTAAATTTTTCTTTATAGAAAAAAAATCATCTATAGATTTAATTTGAGTATCACCGATCCCGTTTAGATCTTCTAAATTCTTTAAAGTTTCAGCTCTTTTTTTTTGATTAAATAATTCAGAAAACTTTTCAAGTTTTTTAAAAAAATTTCCCAAAATTTTTGCATTTTCTTGTCCTATGTGCCTTATGCCAATGGAATAAATAAATTTTTCCAATGAGATATCTTTTGATTTGTTTATTGCGTTTTTGAGATTTTTAATTGAAAGATCACCCCAGCCCTCTAGTTTTTCAATCTTTTTATAGTTTAGATCAAAAATATCTGCGGGTGTTTTAATTAATTTCAGTTGCCAAAAATTGTCTACTACTTTTTTACCAAGACCCTCTATATCAAACGCATCTTTTGATACAATATGTTTTAATTTCTCTTTGGCTATAAAGTCACAATCATAACCTTTTAGACACCTTCTTACAGCATCCTTCTTTTTGGTAGTCATGCTTATTTCTTTTTTCGTCTCTGATCCACAAAGGCATTTTTTTGGGAAAATATACTTTTTACTGTCTTTCGTTCTTTTAGATTTATCAACAGATAATACTTGAGGAATAACATCGCCAGCTCTTTGAATAGTAATAAAATCACCTATCCTAATATCTTTTCTACTAATTTCATCCTCATTGTGAAGCGTCGCATTAGAAACTACTACCCCTCCGACTGTTACAGGGTCAATCTTTGCAACTGGTGTGATTGCTCCTGTACGTCCTACTTGAATTATAATATTTCTAATCTTAGATGAGGCTTTAACAGATGAAAATTTGTACGCTATAGCCCATCTAGGTGAATTAGAAGTTGATCCTAATCTTTCTTGAAAATTAAAATTATTAACTTTATATACCAGCCCATCTACATCATAATCCAAAGCAGATCTTAAATTTTCCATTTGGGAATGATTTTCTTCGATCTCTTCAATGTTGCTAACTAATTGACAGTGTGAGTTTACTGGAAAACCCCAAGCTTTTAGTTTTTGCAGTAAATCGGTCTGGTTAATAAAAGTTTTTGGATTTATTTCTCCAATACCATATGCAAAAAACTTTAAGGGTATTTTGGCTGTCTCATTTGAATTTTTTTGTCTCAATGATCCACCGGCAGCATTTCTAGGATTTGCAAACTTATCCTTTATTTTTTCAAAATCTTTTTTTCCTATATACACCTCGCCTCTCACCTCTAGAATTTTTGGGGCTTTAGGTATTTTTTTGGGAATATCTTTAATGGTTATTAGATTTTCTGTTATATTTTCTCCGAAAACCCCATCTCCTCTTGATAGTCCGTATATTAACTCTCCATTTTGATATCTTAAAGTTGCAGAAATTCCGTCAATTTTAGGTTCTGATGATAGTTCAATTTCTGCTTTAAGATTTAAAAAATTTCCTATTTTTTTTTTTAAAATCTATCATATCCTTTCTATCAAAAGCATTGCTTAGAGATAACATGGCTTTAGAATGTTTTACTTTTTCAAATTTTGTAGATGGCTTAAATCCAACCAAATTATTGATATCATTAATTTTTTTTAAGAATGGGTGTTTATTAGATAATTCTATCAACTCTTGTTTTAAATTATCAAATTCAAAATCTGATACTTTTGGCTTATCTCTTTCAAAATAAGCTTTGTTTAAGGAAAGAAGTTTTTTTGTTTTTTTTTTATATTCAATTTCTATTTTTTGTCTACTTTTCATCTAAAAATAATATTTTTTTGATTGTTCTTTTTACTAAACCATCGTCTTTGTTTTTATCAATTTTGATAGGTTTGTAGTCTTTATTTAGTACTTTGTAAGATTTCTTATACCACTCACTTGAGTTATAATTATAACCTAATAAAATAGCTGCTGCTTTAGCCTCATCATCTAAACCTATTTTGTAATATATCTCTACAAGTCGATGTAAAGCTTCTTCCACAAAAATAGTTTTATCATAATCTTTCACTATTATTTTTAGTCTATTTATTGCGGGTATCCATTTTTCATTTTTTATATAGTATCTAGCTACAAGTAATTCTTTTGCAGCAAGTTGGTTGATAACTAGATCTAACTTAAATTTTAAATCAATAGCATAATCTGTATTAGGAAATTTTTTTAAATATTTTTCAATTTTCTTTTTTGAAATTAGAAGCGGTTGTATATCTTTATCTTCTTCTAAGATTTGTTCGTAATAACTTATGGCGATAAGATAATGGGCATAACTAACATAAGGACTAGCAGGATAAATTTTTATGAATCTCTCTAAATTAAGTACTGCCTCATCATAAAAATTAATATTATATAAACAATAACTTGACATTAATGCAGACTTCGATGCCCAATCAATTTGAGGTAACATTCCCTCTGCCTCACTAAACTTTTTTGAAGCATAAAGATAATTTCCTTCTATCATGCCATCTAGTGCCTCTTGGTAAACTTTAATTGCCTCTTCACTTGTATTTGGTGGGTTTGCCACCTGACTATCTGACTTAGGGCCGCCGCATGAAATAAGAATGAAAGTTAATATTAAGAAAATTAAATTTTTATGCATTGTGTTTATTAATAACAAAAAAAACACTTCGCGTAAAATATTCTTAAAATTTAAGCGTTTACAGCAAATCTTTTATTTAGGGGAATGATTTTTCGTATATTAGATGATAATGATTGGCTCTCAACTACATCAAAGTTTGTTTTATTAGAGAAGATTTTTCTCAAAAACTCAATTGTTAAAGCATGGCCACCGTGAATACACTCTACTGATCCTATTACCCTAGCACCAGAGAGCATAAAATCACCAACAAGATCCAGTATCTTATGATTTACAAATTCTTTTTTTGATCTTAATCCGCCATTGTTTAAAACTTTGTTTCCTTGTACGACTATTGCATTATCTAGACTGCCACCTTTTGCTAATCCTATCGACTTGATCATTTCGATGTCCTCGTATAAACAAAAAGTCCTTGCATTTATAATTTCATCCAAATTTTTACTCATAAAATTTATTTTATTTGTTTGAGATTTTATAAGAGGGTTTTTATCATAGTTAAGTGTAAACTTTGCTTCAAATGCTTGGTTTGAGGGTTTGATGTTTATAAATTTTCCATCTTCTTTTTTTAATTCGATTTTATTATTAATTCTAACAAATTTTCTTTTTCCTTCTAATGTCTTAAGTCCACAATCTTTTATAATTTTGACAAAGTCTTTTGCTGATCCGTCCATTATAGGAACTTCCGGTCCGTTAAGATTTACTAAAACATTATCAATTCCACATATATAAAATGCTGCCATTAAATGTTCAATTGTTGATACACTTGCTCCATATTCGTTTTGAAGTTTTGTACATAATTTAGCAGATGAGACATTTTTAAAATTTGCATCTATTTCATTATTTTTTTCTAAATCCGTTCTTTTAAAAGTTATACCTGAGTTTGAATTGGCAGGAACTAATGTGACGTTAACTTTTTCACCAGAATGCAGTCCAATTCCAGAGAAATTTGTTTCAGAGCCGATTGTTTTTTGGTTTTTATCCCACATAATTATTTTATACAGAAATAAAAAATGGTATTGAAAACAACTAATGTTACGAAAGACTACAAATTAAATTGAAAAAAAACGCTCAAAAAATCCTGATATTACTGACTTTTTTCTTCTAGAAAAAGGGATGGCCTCGTTATGCCAACCTTTAAAAATTAACTCCGCAGCTCCAAAAAGTGAGCCAAAATCGTCATTCAAAAATGAGTCTAAAACAATTTTATTTTGGTCGATGATTAAGGAGTCATTAAATAATTCATGTAAACTTTTCAATATAACTTTGTCTTCAAAAAAGAGATTAATTTTGCTAATCCTATTTTTACAGTAAATTAGGTTTTTATTTTGATTAAATGTGTAATCTATAATTTCTTTTACTCTGGCATCAATAATTTCCTTAATATGTTTTGTAGTTATTTTTTTATAATCCGAATTAATAAAAAATTTTTGATCAATATATTGAGATTTACTATTATTTAAGTTTTCAATAATCAACTCAATTTCATCTTTTGTTATTGAACAAAGTTGACTTATATCATCGTAAATTAAATTAGTTCCAAATGGAAAAGTTTTAAAAAAAATTAAAGAAGTATTTTCGTATAATGAAATAGTACTTAATTCATTGCCAAAATTAATAACTACAGAGTTTTTTAAATCTTTATTATTATTTAATAAATTTATTCCTTCTGCAAATGGTTTGCTTATCACTCTATCTACTTTCAGGTCATTTTGCTTAAAAACTTCAATAATATTTTTTAAATTATTTTCTGGTATTGATATGAAGGTCATGTGCATACTAAGGTGATCACCAAATATATTTAAAGGTATTTTACTCTGCTTAGATTTATCCAATATAAAGTTTGAATTTAAAATATGTAAAATTGAGTTATTTTTTTGATTATTAGAGATAGAGTTTCTAGATTCGTTCAAAATATAATCTAAATCTCTTTTTTCAACTTTTGACCCATTCAATTTTTTAAAACCACTTAGATTTGTACAGAATAATTCTATTTGATTCAAAATTATGGATATTTTATCAAAAACTTTATCAACCTTGCGTTCGATATCATGTAAATCATTATTAATTATTTTTAATGATTGTTCGAAGTCTAATATTTTACCTTTTTTTATTCCGGCGTTTTCAGATATTTTTTTAATTAAAAGTTTGTAATCATGATTTTCATCTATTTGAAAAACTCCATATTTAATTTTATTATTATCGATCTCGACAATTAGTTTTTCTTCCATAATTTTTATCAATTAATTATTAATTGATTCTCTATCCTAAAATCAAATATTTTATATTTTTTAAAATTTTCTTGCTTTGTAATTGATACAAATTTTTTAATTGAATTTTTCATTCTTTCTTTATCGCTTGGAAGTTTTATTAGTTTATCACTTTTTAAAAATATATCCCATCTTTCTGTTTCAAAGTATTTATAATATTCAACTTCATCTATATTAAAGTTTAAATTTAGAAGAAATTTGTAAAATGAAGGAAAATTTTCTTTTGCATCTTTACCATAAACAATTGGTAAAAAACTAAATTTCTCTTCATATTTTTTTATAACTTTTCCTTCTTCAGTTAGAAGATATTTGTATTTGGGGCCAATAATGATAGCTATAATTTTTTCTTCATTTATTCTAATTTTTATTTTATTTGGATATATTTTTTTTATTTCTACAGTATTTATAAAATCTAGATTTGTTAAAAAAGATGCAATTTTATCTGGGTCTAGAAAAAAAATATTTTTATCTTCGAATTGCTTTAATTTTAAATTTATCAAACTTTCATCCACGTTTTCTGTACTATAAAGCTCAATTTTTTTTACTTTAAATATTTCTGCAAATCTAGTTTTGTTTATATCGAAATAAAAAGTCGTTAATAAAAGAAATAAAAATAACCATAAAAAAATATTCTTTTTTCTCATCTATTAAGACTGGCGTCGTTTACCATCCATTTAACTAACATAGTAAAAGAAATTTTATTATATTCTGCAATTTCTGGCACTAAAGATAGACTGGTCATACCTGGTTGTGTATTAACCTCTAATAAATAAAATTTACCTTGGTGAAATCTAAAATCACATCTTGTTATACCTTTGCAATTTAAAATTTCGTTAGCTTTTTTTGATATTTTTAACACCTCACTATATTTTTTCTTAGAGATATTTGCGGGCATAATGTGCTGGGTCTTAGATGACTTTTTATATTTTGCATGATAATCATAAAATTTTCTTTTAGGTTTTAGCTCAATAGCACCGATTGCTTTATTGCCTATATTAGCAACTTGTATTTCTTTTCCCGGTACATAATTTTCAAAAATTAGATCATCATATTTATTCTTTATTTTATTAAAAGAATCATTCAAAGATTTAAAATTTTTACAAATACTTACCCCTATACTTGATCCTTCATCATTGGGTTTAAGTACAATTGGAAACTTTAATTTATTTTTTTTAATTTTTTTTTTTATATTTTTTTTAGTAAAATTTATTTTATTAAGATAAAAGTATCTTGGGGTGCTTATTTTGTTTTTGATAAATAACTGTTTTGAAAAATCTTTATTCATTGCAAGCATTGAGGCTAAAGGTCCTGAGTGTGTGTATGGTAAACCTATATGTTCAAAAAAACTTTGAATATTTCCATCTTCGCCTCCTTTGCCATGAAGTGCATTAAAAATTATATCTGCATTATTTTTTTTTATATCTGAAATAGGGGAAAATTTTGGGTCAAACTTTACAACTTTATATTTTAACTTTTTTAATGCTTTAATACAGGACAGACCTGTCTCTAGACTTATCTCTCTCTCTTTTGATACACCCCCCAAAACAACTAATATTCTTTTTTTTTTTGACAATTTTATTTCTTTCCAACAATTTTAATTTCTAAATCTAATTTAACACCAGTTTTAGAATAAACTTTGTTTTTAACACTCTCTATCAACATCTCAATATCTTTTGCAGTTGCATTTCCATCGTTCATAAAAAAATTACAATGTTGATCTGACAATTTTGCACCACCAAAGCTTAAATTGCTACAACCTGATTCCTTGATTAATTCCCAGGCTTTTCTACCATCTGGATTTTTAAATGTACTACCGCAAGTTTTAATTCTGCTTGGTTGTGTCTTCTTTTTTTGATCTATAAATTTACTTTGTATCTTTTGAATTTCATCTTTATGACCTTTGACTACTTTGAGTTTAGTATTTAAAATAATA
>MDSV01020127.1_pt1 | contig 15914 bp, 16 predicted proteins | sample 810851 | NCBI WGS metagenome assembly MDSV01 (sample SAMN05326640, study PRJNA326480) | marine metagenome | isolation source: seawater | place: Atlantic Ocean: North East | collected 2012
AATATTAAAGAGATGAATACATTAGCTAAAATTTCTCCAAAAATAGACAATTTTATGGTTAAAAAAACATCAGAATTATATAAATTTTTATTGTAGATTAATGATGAAAATGAACGATTCTAACAAACTAAATTTAAAAATATCAAATTATAATGGTTCCTTAGAAATTTTATTAGACTTAGCTAAATCTCAAAAAGTAGATTTAAACAACATTTCTATAACAGAGCTAGCTGATCAATTTCACGAATTCATAATTAAAACTAAAGAATTAAATTTAGAACTTGCATCTGAATATTTATTAATGGCAACTTGGCTTACTTATCTTAAATCTAAACTATTACTACCTGACAACGAGGAGGAACAATTTAAAGCTATTGAAGTAGCAAATAAATTAAAACTTCAATTAAAAAAATTAGAACTTATTAGATTATTATCTGACCAAATGTTAAAAAGAAAAAGATTAGGTGTAGATGTTTTTTTTAGAGGAATAAAGGGTGGAATTAGATCTATTTATAGTAAAAATTATTCTACTAATTTATATGAAATATTAAAATCTTACTCTAGTATAGTAATGAAAAAAGATTTTCAAAGAATTAATATTCCTAAACTTCCAACATTTTCTTCAGAAGATGGGATAAAGAGAATTAGATCGTTATTTGAAGCTTTACTAGATTGGAAAGATATAAATAAATTGGTGCCTGAAAAATTTAAAAAAACTAAGTCTTTAAAAAAATCTGGTGTTGCAGGTATTTTTTCAGGCTCTCTTGAACTTGTTAAAGAAGGAAATCTAATTATTAAACAAAATAAATTATTTGATAAAGTGTACATAAAACAAAAAATATGAATAAAATTTCAAAAAATAATATAATAAATTTTCCAAACGATATTTCTCAAGAAGAAAAAGAAATAGAGGCAATACTTTTTGCGGCTGAAGAACCTCTTGATGAAGAAACAATTAAACAAAAATTGAATAAAATTAAAAATCTAACTAAATCTTTAAATAAACTAAAAGATCATTATTCAAACAGAGGTATTAATTTAGTTTGTATTTCAAATAAATGGTCATTCAGAACTTCTGAAAATTTATCTTCTCTTATGACACAGCAAAAATCTGTTCAAAAAAAACTTTCTAGAGCAGCAATAGAGACACTATCTATAATTGTTTATCATCAACCAGTAACAAGAACTGAAATTGAGGAAATCAGAGGAGTTGCTTTTGGCACAAATACTCTTGAAATTTTAATGGAGTTAAACTGGGTAAAACCCGCGGGAAGAAAAGATATACCAGGTAGACCATTGTTATACGCAACTACGGATGATTTTTTAAGCCATTTTAATCTTCAGAAATTGTCAGATTTACCAACGGTAGAAGAACTTGGTTCTGCTGGGCTCATAGATTCAGGAAACATAGATTCATCAATATTTGGTACTGGAACTTTTTTTAAGGAAAAACAGGATGAAAAAAAAGAAGATATTTATTCCAATATTGATGAAATGTTAAAAAGTACACTTGAAACTGATGATAAATAAAAAAGTTTACTTTAATTAAATTAAAAAAAGAGGTATAAAAATATTCATGAGCATAGGTTTTTGGCAAATAGCAATAGTAATAATTTTAGTCGTACTTCTTTTTGGAAGAGGTAAAATATCAAGCTTGATGGGTGATGTTGCAAAAGGTATTAAAAGTTTTAAAAAAGGTATGTCTACTGATATTACCGACGAGACAGACTCAAAAAATATCTCTGATAACAACTCAGACTCAGAGCAGAAATAATTCATAAATGCCACAAATTGGCTGGTTTGAAATTCTTCTAATTGCTTCAATAGCAATAATTTTTGTTGGACCCAAAGATTTTCCATTAATGTTAAAAAAAATAGGTTCTTGGATAGGTACAATTAAAAGATATTTTAATTCCATACAAGATGAGGTTTCCTCATACGAAAAAGAAAATATCAATTTTGATGAAAAGACTAATGAAGACAATGATATAAAAAAAGATGAGCACTGATAATACAGATAAAGTTAGCTTAGTAAGCCACCTAACTGAACTAAGATCTAGGTTGATAAATTCATTTATAATCTTATTTATTTTTTTTATAATCTGTTATTTTTTTTCGCAACAAATATATTCATTCTTAGTTGAACCATATGCAAATGCCGTTCAAAATGATGAATTAAATCGAAGATTAATATTTACAGCGTTACAAGAAACATTTTTAACTTATTTAAAAGTTTCTTTTTTTGCAGCATTCTTTATATCAAGTCCAATAATTTTAATCCAAATTTGGAAATTTATAGCTCCAGGTCTTTATGAAAATGAAAAAAAAGCAATAATGCCATACTTAATTGCAACACCTATACTTTTTTTATTAGGTGGAATGTTAGTTTATTATCTAATAATGCCTTTAGCTATAAAATTTTTTTTATCATTTGAAACTTCTGCTCTGAATACTTCATTACCTATACAATTAGAGGCAAAAGTTAATGAGTACCTATCACTTGTAATGAAATTGATATTTGCTTTTGGTATTAGTTTTCAATTACCTGTTGTTCTAAGTCTTTTAGCAAGAGTTGGTTTTATTGATTCTGTATTTTTAAAAAAAAGAAGGAAATACGTCGTGGTGATTATATTTATAGCAGCTGCAATACTTACTCCACCTGATCCAGTTACACAAATAGGTTTGGCAATACCATTGTTAATATTATATGAATTATCTATATTATCTGTAAAAATAATAGAAAAGAAAAATAAAAAAGATAATGCTTGATTTAAAAGAAATAAGAAAAAAGTTAGATTTTTTTAAAAAAAAATTATCATCAAGAAATAATTTATATGATTTAGACGAATTAATTAATCTAGATAAAATTAATCGTGAATTAATTCAAAAAAAAGAATTTTTGGAACAAGAAAAAAAAACTATATCTAAATCTAAAGATACAAAGAATTTTGAAAAATCAAAAGAACTAACCAAAGATATTATTGAAATAAATGATAAACAATTAGTTATTCAAAAAAAAATTAATTCTATTATTAGTAATATTCCAAATATACCATTAGATGATGTGCCTGTAGGAAAAGACGAAAACTTTAATGTTGAAATATTAAAATTTGGCAATATTAGTAATTTTGATTTCAAACCTAAATCTCATACGCAATTAGGTGAATCATTAAATATGCTTGATTTTGATTTAGCCACTAAAACTACTGGATCAAGATTTGTTTTTGTTAAAGGTAAACTTGCGTTACTAGAAAGAGCTATAACAAATTTTATGTTAGATACACATGTAAATATTAACGGATACCAAGAAGTATCACCGCCATTATTGGCATCTGAAAACACAATGTATGGAACGGGTCAGTTGCCAAAATTTGAAAATGATCAATATGAAATATTATTAGATGATAAAATATCAAAAGATAGAAAATTCTTAATTCCTACAGCTGAAGTTATTTTAACTAATATGGTTAAAGATAAAATTATAAATAGAAAAGATTTACCTATAAGACTTGTTGCTGCAACTCCATGTTTCAGAAAAGAGGCTGGCAGTTATGGAAAAGATACAAAAGGAATGATTAGACAACATCAATTTTACAAAGTTGAAATGGTAAGTATTGTTGAACCACAAGAATGTATCAATGAATTAAATAGAATGACGAATTGTGCAACTAAAATTTTAGAATTACTTAAATTGCCTTATAGAAAAATAATATTATGTACTGGCGATATGGGTTTTAGTGCAGAAAAAACTTTTGATATAGAAGTTTGGATACCATCTGAAAATAAATATAGAGAGATTTCTAGTTGTTCGTCATGTGGATCCTTTCAAGCAAGAAGAATGAAGGCCAGATATAAGAATGATAAAAATGAAACAAGAAATGTAGGAACTTTAAATGGTAGTGGTTTAGCTGTTGGAAGAACTTTAATTGCAATAATGGAAAATTATCAACAAAAAGATGGGAGTATTCTTATACCTAATATTCTTAAACCATATATGGGCAATGTAGACATAATTAATTAGAAATATAAATAGTTGTTATATTTAAATTAATAGTATAAAAAATCTGAAAATTAAGGAGAAACTATGTCTGAAGGTATTGGTCAATTTATTCCATTAATATTAATATTTATAATTTTTTACTTTTTTTTAATTAGACCGCAGCAAAAAAAAGCAAAAGACCATAAAAATATGGTTAACGCATTAAAAAGAGGTGATAAAATTATTACATCTGGAGGTATATTTGGCACGGTCGAAAGAATCATGGAAGACGATAAAATTGAAGTTACTATATCAGATAATGTTTCTATTGAACTTGTTAAAAGTACAGGTATTCAAGCACTTGTAAATTCTCCTGAACAAAAGAAATAAATCAAATAATTAAGTGTTATACTTTTCTAAATTAAGAATTTTTTTAACTTATACTTTTATTTTATGTATAAGTTATTTTGCATTATCAAATTTTTTACACAAAGATAATGCTTTTATAAATAAAAAAATTAATTTAGGATTAGATTTACAAGGTGGTTCATATTTATTACTAGAAATAGATAATGCACCAATTATACTACAAAAATTACAAAATAAATTAATTTTACTTAAAAATAATTTTAAAAAGAATAACATTAATTATAGAAATATAAAAATACTTAATGAAAAAATAACTTTTAATATAGATAATTTATCAATTAATAAATTTGAAGAAATATTTTCTGATAAAAACAATCCTATCAATACTTATTATGATAGATTTAAATCTTTTGAATTTGAATATATTATTCAAGAACAAACTGTTTCTATTTATTATTCAAAGTATGGACTTGTAGAACTTAAAAATAGTTCTATAGACCAAGCTTTAGAAATTGTTAGAAGAAGAATTGATGAACTTGGAACAAATGAACCCAATATATTGAAAAGAGGTAATGAAAGAATATTAGTTGAATTGCCTGGATTAGATGATCCTTCAAGAATTAAAAATCTTTTAGGAAAAACTGCAAATTTATCCTTTAGATTTATATCTCAAAAAACTGAAGAAAATTTTGGTTCTGAAAGTTTAAATTTTGAAAACTCTGATGAAAAGGCTTTGGTTAGTAAACGAATTATTTTAAGTGGAGATAATTTGATAGATGCCAAACCTAGAGTTGATAATCAAACAAATGAAACGATAGTATCATTCTCGCTCGACAGATTAGGTGCTAAAAGATTTGGTAAGGCTACTACAACCGGTATAGGAAGAAGATTAGCTATAGTTCTTGATAATAAAATAATAAGTGCACCGGTAATAAGAGACGCAATAGTCGGTGGAAATGGACAAATAAGTGGAAACTTTACATTTCAATCTGCTACCGATCTAGCTTTATTATTAAGATCTGGAGCACTCCCAGCACCATTAACTATAATTGAGGAGAGAACAGTAGGTCCTGATTTAGGTCAAGACTCAATCAAATCAGGAATTATTTCTCTTATTATAGGATTTTCGCTAGTGGTATTTTTTATGTTTATCAAGTATAGAATTTTTGGATTGATAGCTAATTTTGCACTAATTATAAATTTATTTTTACTTATAGGTATTTTAACAATTTTTGAAGCTACACTTACATTACCAGGAATAGCAGGTATTATATTAACTGTAGGAATGGCTGTAGATGCAAATGTATTAATTTATGAAAGAATAAAAGAAGAATTAAAGATTGAAAATAATACTTTAATAGCTTTTGATGACGGTTATAGAAAATCAAGAACAGCTATATTAGATGCAAATATAACAACTTTAATTTCTGCATGCATATTATTTATAATGGGATCTGGTCCAATTAAAGGTTTCTCTATCACTTTAGGAGTTGGTATTTTAACTACTTTATTCTCGGTTTACTTTTTGGCAAGACAATTAACTTCTTTCTATATTTATAAAAATAAAACGAATTCAACAAAATTATGATTAAGATTCCATCAGATATAAATTTTAATAAACACTTTAAATTATTTAATATTATTTCAATAATTTTAATTATTCTTTCAATATTAACTCTTTTATTTAAGGGACTAAATTATGGCGTAGATTTTAAAGGTGGAACATTAATTGAGTTAAGGGTTCAAGACAAAAATATTGATATTTCAACTATAAGAAAATCTTTTTCAAAAATGAATCTTGGTGACTTAAATGTAAAAAAATTTGGTAACGAAAACGACTTTTTAATTAAATTTGAAAAAGGAGATAGTAAAAATATCAATTTTATTGAAAATATAAAAAAAAAACTAGTATTAGATATTGGCAATAGCTTTAATTTTAGAAGAGTAGAAAATGTTGGTCCAAAAGTAAGTGCAGAACTTTTAAAATCAGGAATAATTGCAATTTTATTATCACTATCAGCAATGCTAATTTATATTTGGTTAAGATTTGAATGGCAATTCAGTCTAGGAGCAATTTTTGCACTTATGCATGATGTTATTATTACATTAGGTTTTTTTTCAATTTTGAGTTTAGAAATTAATTTATCAATTGTTGCAGCTGTGCTTACTATTGTTGGTTACTCAATGAATGATACAGTAGTTATCTTTGATCGTGTTAGAGAGAATATAAAAAAATATTCAAGTAAAAAAATTAATGAAGTTACAAATATATCAATCAACGAAACTTTATCGAGAACTATTATAACTTCACTAACAACTTTATTGGCACTACTTTCAATATTTATTTTTGGTGGTGAAATTTTAAAAGGGTTTTCTTTAGCTATGATATTTGGAGTAATATTTGGTACTTATTCATCTATATATATAGCAAATCCAATTCTGGAATATTTAAAAGTTAGTTATAGAACAATTGTTAAGGAAGATTAAAACTAATATAAATTTTGAGCTGCTACCATTGATAGTAGCATAGGTAGTGACAACAATGTATTGGTTCTAGAAAATAGCATTGCTGTTCTTGCTGATTTTGCCTTTACATCGGGTTCACATTGAACTATTCCAAGTGCTTTTTTTTGATTTGGCCATATAATAAACCATACATTGAATGCCATATATAAACCAAGCCACATACCAATACCTATTGCTGTATTTTTACCACCGCCAGAGGTAAATCCTAATGTCATTGCGTCGTGCAAGTATCCATTAAGACCTGCTAATATTAATCCTGTAACAATTGTAGCAAAAGCTGCCCATCTAAAATAAAATAATGCAGCTGGGGCTATTACTTTTCCAATTGCAGGTTTTTGTTCATCTGGAATTTTTGGCATATTTGGTATTTGAACAAAATTAAAATACCAAAGTAAACCAATCCACATAATTGCTACAACTACATGCGCTAATCTAAATAACCAACTCCAAAAATACCTATCAAATTCAAAACCTTCATTTCCAAAAAAAAGGCCAATAAATAGTATTACTGCCAATAACAGAGAAGCATGAATTGTTTTTGGCAAAGATGATAATAAATTACCCATGATTCTTTTAATATATCACTTTTTTTATTATTTAAGCTATCTTTTTTAATTTTTTTTGAAGAATTCCTTTTAAAAATTTTCCAGTATAACTATTAGCTATTTCACTTACTTTTTCAGGATTTCCTTCAGCTATAATATTTCCTCCATTAACTCCACCCTCTGGCCCCATATCTACAATCCAATCTGCTGTTTTTATAACATCTAAATTATGTTCAATTACAACAACGGTATTTCCTAATGATACAAATGTATGAAGAATTTCTAATAGTTTTTTAATATCATGCTGATGAAGACCTGTGGTCGGTTCATCTAATATATACATTGTTCTTCCTGTAGATCTTTTAGATAATTCTTTTGCTAACTTTATTCGTTGAGCCTCACCTCCAGATAAAGTAGTAGCTTGTTGACCAATTTTTATATATCCAAGTCCAACTTTTTTAAGTGTTAGTAGTTTTGATTTTATTGAAGAAATATTTTCAAAATATTCGCACCCTTCATCAACAGTCATATTGAGTACATCAGCTATACTTTTATCTTTAAATTTAATTTCTAAAGTTTCTCTATTATATCTACTTCCCTTGCATTCATCACAAGTTACATAAACATCTGGTAAAAAGTGCATTTCATAAGTAATTACACCATCTCCTTCGCATGCTTCACATCTGCCACCTTTAACATTAAAGGTAAATCTACCAGGTTTATATCCTCTAGTTTTTGATTCCGGTAAACCTGTAAACCAATCTCTAATTGGTCCAAAAGCTCCAGTATATGTTGCTGGATTTGATCGTGGTGTTCTTCCAATTGGTGATTGATCAATATTTATAACTTTATCAATTAGTTCTATACCTTTGTAGCCTCTAAAAGGTTTTGGTATTTTTCTTGATTTATTATTATTTAATGAAAGATTTAATGCATTATAAAGAGTTTGTAATATCAAAGTTGATTTACCACTTCCAGAAACGCCTGTTATACAAGTGAAAGTACCAAATGGTATTTTAAGATTAACATTATTTAAATTATTTCCTGAAGCTCCACTTATTTCTAAAAATCTTCCATTTTTTGCAGTCTTTCTTGCCTTAGGTAAAAAAATATTTTTTTTACCAGATAGATAGTTTCCAGTAATACTTTTATCATTCATTTCAATATCTTTTATTGTTCCCTGTGCAATGACTTGACCTCCATTAATTCCAGCTTCTGGGCCAAGATCTATAATATGATCTGCACTTTCCATTGTTTCTGTATCATGTTCAACGACAATTACTGTGTTACCTAGATCTCTTAATCTCTTTAATGCTTGAATTAATTTTTTATTATCTTTTTGATGTAATCCTATAGACGGTTCATCTAATACATATAAAACTCCCGTCAGACCTGAACCTATTTGAGATGCCAATCTAATTCTTTGTGCCTCTCCTCCCGAAAGGGTTCCTGATTCTCTTGATAAAGTTAAATAATCAAGACCAACATTTAATAAAAAACTTAACCTTTCATTAATTTCTTTTAATATATGTTCTGCAATTTTTAATTCACGCTTATCAAGTTTTTCATTAAGAGATATAAACCAATTTTTTGCATCAAATATTGATAGATTTGTAACTTGACTAATATTTAGTTGATTTATCTTAACACAAAGTGCTTCTTCTTTTAATCTTAAACCTTTACAACTTTCACAGTTAGTATCTGATTGATACTGTGCTATTGCTTCTCTTTTCCAGTCACTATCAGTCTCTAAATATCTTCTTTCTAAATTATTAATAACACCTTCAAATGTTTTCTTGTGTGAATATTTTTCGTATCCGTCATCATAGCTAAATTTTATTTCATCTTCGTCAGATCCATAAAGTATTATTTCTGTTATTTTTTTAGGTAATTTTTTCCACTTATCATTTAATGAAAAATCATAATGCTTAGCTAATGAAGATAAGGTCTGAGCATAATAAAGGGAGGTAGATTTAGCCCAAGGTTCAATAGCTCCATCTGCTAAAGTTTTGTTTTTATCTGGTACAACTAGATTTGGATCTACATTTAATTTAACGCCAATTCCTTCACATTCCTCACAGGCACCATAAGGACTATTAAAAGAAAATAATCTTGGTTCAATTTCTTCGATTGTAAATCCACTTTCAGGACATGCAAATTTTGACGAAAAAATAATTTTTTCAATTTTTCTATATTGTTTGGGTAATGTTTCATTTTCAAACTCTACAAAAAGTAATCCATTAGATAATCCTAATGCTGTTTCAACGCTATCTGCAAGTCTATTACCAATTTTAGAATTTAGAACAATTCTATCTACTAATATGGATATATCATGTTTAATTTTTTTATTTAATTCTGGTGCATTTTCTATTTCATATAACTTTCCGTCTATTTTTACTTTACGGAAACCTCTTTTTTTATAATTTACTAAATCTTTTTTATATTCTCCTTTTCTGCCTCTAACTATAGGAGCATATAAATAAATTGTATTTTTTTTTGGTAATTCTAAAATTTTATCTACCATTTGAGTTGAAGTTTGAGATTTAATTGGTTTACCTGTAAATGGAGAGAAGGGTGTTCCAACTCTTGCATACAATACCCTCATATAATCATATATTTCAGTTACTGTTGCTACTGTAGATCTGGGGTTTTTTGATGTATTTTTCTGCTCAATAGAGATAGCTGGACTTAATCCTTCTATAAAATCAACGTTTGGTTTTTTCATTTTATCTAAAAACTGACGAGCATAAGCTGATAAGCTTTCAACATATCTTCTTTGACCCTCTGCATAGATTGTATCAAATGCTAGAGATGACTTTCCTGAACCTGACAGACCTGTAATAACGACAAATTTTTCTTTTGGGATTTCCACAGAGACATTTTTTAGATTATGTTCTTTAGCGCCTTTTATAACGATTTTTTTAATCATAATTTTCTTGTTTTAGATGAATAAACTTATATTCAAAGTAAAAATATGTTATAAATAACAAAATTTAAATCAAAATTTATTCAAAATATTATGGCTGGTAGTTTAAATAAAGTATTATTAATAGGAAGATTAGGCGCAGATCCAGAAATCAAACAAATGAATAATGGTAAAAACGTCGCAAGATTAAGTCTTGCTACGAGCGAGTCATGGAAAGATAAAAATACTGGAGAAAAAAAAGAAAAAACAGAATGGCACAGAGTAGTCATATTTAACGAGGGTTTAGTAAATGTCATTCAGCAATATTTGAAAAAGGGTGCCCAAATTTATATAGAAGGTCAAATTACAACTAGAAAATGGAAAGATGAAAGCACAGGGCAAGATAAATATTCTACTGAAATAGTTCTTCAAGGTTATAACTCAACACTAAAAATGTTAAATACAAGAGCATCAAATGATTTATCAAACTCTGGATCAGAAAGTACTGCAATTGATGGTTCGCCCGATCATTCAAATGATTTAGACGACGAAATCCCATTTTAACTTTTATGCAAAAAGCTGAGGTTACAAAAAACGGAAAATTCAAACCTATAACTCTCTACGAAGAGATGAGTTCATCTTACTTATCGTATGCAATGAGTGTTATAGTCAGCAGAGCACTACCTGACGTTAGAGATGGATTAAAACCAGTGCACAGAAGAATTTTATATGCCATGTATAAAGGTGGTTACGATTGGTCTAAACAATTTAGAAAGTCCGCAAGAATAGTTGGTGATGTAATTGGTAAATATCATCCTCATGGCGATCAGTCTGTATACGATGCACTTGTCAGAATGGTTCAGGATTTTTCTATGAGCCTTCCTTTGGTTGATGGACAGGGAAATTTTGGATCTGTAGATGGAGACCCTCCGGCTGCAATGAGATATACTGAAACAAGACTTTCTAAAGTTGCTCAATTTCTTGTTGATGATATAGAAAAAAATACTGTTGGTTTTCAAAGTAATTATGATGAAACAGAAAAAGAACCAATTGTACTACCATCTCAATATCCAAACTTATTAGTAAATGGTGCCGGAGGTATTGCCGTTGGCATGGCAACAAGTATACCATCTCATAATCTTGGTGAAGTAATAGATGGAGTTTTAGCTTTAATAAATGATAAAGATATAAAAATAAATCAGTTGATGAAATTAATTCCTGGACCAGATTTTCCAACAGGAGGGATTATAATTGGTAAGGATATAATTAAACAAGGATATACAAAAGGTAGAGGATCTTTTAAAATTAGAGGTGAAATAGATACAGAAAATTTGAAAAATGGAAAAGATAGATTGATTATAAAGTCAATTCCTTATCAAGTAAACAAATCAAATCTTACAGCACACATAGCTCAATTGGTAAGAGATAAAAAAGTTGAAGGTATTAGCGATATAAGAGACGAGTCAAATCGAGAAGGTATCAGAGTATCAATTGATTTAAGAAGAAATATTGAACCCGAAACTGTTAAAAGGCAATTATACAAATATACTTCTATCGAAAACTCATTTGGTTTTAATACATTAGCTATTGTTGATAAAAAACCAAAACTATTAAACCTTAAAGAATTTTTAAGCCATTTTTTAGATTTTAGACAAGAGGTAGTAACCAAAAAAACTAAATTTGATTTAGCTAAGGCTCTTGATAGAGCACATATATTATTGGGTATTTCTGTTGCTGTAGAAAATTTAGATAAAGTTATAAAAATTATAAGGAATTCTAAGAGTCCTGAAATTGCAAAAGAATCTTTAATGAAATTGAAATGGAAAGTTAATAAAACATCTAAACTTATTAGCTTAATAGAAGATAAAAAAAATAAAGGATCTTATAATTTGAGTGAAGAACAGGTTCTTGCAATTCTTGAAATAAAATTGCAGAAATTAACAGCTTTAGGTATAAATGAAATTGAAATTGAAATTAAGAAGTTATCAGATTTAATTATATCTTACAAAAAAATATTAAATTCTAAAAAAGAATTAATGAATGTAATAACAAACGAGCTTAAATTTATTAAAGACAAGTTTGCTATTCCTAGAAGATCAAAAATTATTGACGCAATTCTAAATTATAATATTGAGGAAACAATACAAAATGAATCCGTTGTAATTACAATAACATTTCAAGGTTATATAAAAAGAGGTCCTCTAGATTCATTTAAAAAACAAAAGCGTGGAGGTAAAGGTAAAGCTGGCATTAAAACCCGAGATGAGGATTTTGTAGTACAATTTTTCTCAGTAAATTCCCATACACCAGTATTATTTTTTTCTTCCGAAGGTCTAGCTTATAAAATGAAAGCATGGAAGATCCCTGAAGGAACATCAAATTCAAAAGGTAAGTCTTTATATAATATTTTACCTTTAAAAAGTCATCAAAATATAAGCTCTATAATGCCACTACCTGAGAAGCAAAGTGAATGGAAAAATCTACAGATAGTCTTTGCTACGAGCCAAGGTAAAATAAGAAAAAATAGTTTAGAAGACTTTTCTAATGTCAATACATCAGGAAAAATTGCCATGAAACTTGACGGAAATGATAAAATTATTGGTGTTAAAATTTGCACTGATAACCAAGATATTATTTTGGGAACTAAATTAGGTAAGTGTATTAGATTTATGTCAAAAAAACTTAGAATTTTTAAAGGACGATCTTCAAAAGGTATAAAAGGGATCAATCTTAAAGAAGGAGACAGTATCGTGTCTCTATCAATTGTTGATCATATAGAAAGTAAAAGAACTAAAGATGAAAATAAAGCTAAACAAAAATATATCCTATCAATTACAGAAAATGGTTATGGAAAAAGATCATCTTTTTACGACTATAGAGTTACAAATAGAGGAGGAAAAGGAATTATAGGTATAATTAATTCAGCCAGAAATGGAAATGTATGTTCGTCTTTTCCTGTTAATGAAGGTGATGAAATTCTAATGTCAACAAACAAAGGTAGAGTAATAAGATGTGCGGTCAAAGAAATTAGAGTAGCTGGTAGAAATACTCAGGGTGTTAGAATAATAAAATTAACTGGTGATGAAAAAGTTGTTTCTGCAATTAAAATTGATGATAATCTAATCGAATGATTAAAATAGGAATTTATCCAGGTACCTTTGATCCAATAACATATGGTCATATTGATCTGATTAAAAAAAGTTTAAAGGTTGTTGATAAATTAGTAGTAGCAATTTCTGAGGGAACAAACAAAAATTATTTATTTTCAATTGAAGAAAGATTGTCTATTGTAAATAATGCTCTTTTTAAAGACTTAAAATTTAATAAAAAGAAAATCCAAATTATATCTTTCAATAATCTAACAACAAGTCTATGTAAAAAATATAAAGCAAATATTATATTAAGAGGTTTAAGAGCTGTTTCAGATTTTGAGTATGAATTTCAATTAGCAGGTATGAATAAAAAATTAAATAAAAATGTTGAAACAATATTTTTAATGTCAGATATTGAAAATCAAGTTATATCTTCTAGATTTGTTAAAGAAATAATTGAATTAGGTGGAGATGTGACCAAATTTACAACAAAAAGTACAATTAAAATGTTAAAGAATAAAATTTAAATATGACTAAAAATATATTTCTTTTAATATTTTTAATTTTTTTTAATAACAATCTATATGCGGAGGAAAATATTATGATACTTAAACTTAAAGATGGTGATGTAAAAATAAAATTATTTGAAGACTTGGCGCCAAAACATGTCGAACGATTTAAAACTTTAGCGAATTCCAATAAATATGATGGTGTTGTTTTTCATAGAGTAATTGATGGTTTTATGGCTCAAACAGGGGATGTTGAATTTGGTAATTCTACTAATGATAAATTTAACCTAAGGAGAGCGGGTACTGGTGCATCAGATTTGCCTGACTTAAAAGCTGAGTTTAGCGATGCTCCTCACGAAAAAGGTACACTTTCAATGGCTAGATCGTCCGACCCAAATAGTGCTAACAGCCAATTCTTCATTTGTTTTGAAGCAGCGCCTCATCTTGATAGACAATATTCTGTATTTGGAAAAGTAATTTCTGGAATGGAATTTGTTGATAAAATTAAACGTGGTGATGGTGCAAATGGTGCTGTATCTGATCCAGATAAAATAATAAGTCTAAAAAGCTCTGAATAATTAAATATAATTTAATGACATTAAAAAAATTCAATTTTAATGTTCTTTGTAATGATGATTTTTCAAGATGTGGAATAATTAATACTCATAGAGGTGACATTGATACACCAGCATTTATGCCTGTTGGAACACAGGCAACAATCAAAGGAGTTTTTATAGACGATATTTATAAAACAGGATCACAAATTATTTTATCTAATACATATCATTTAATGTTAAGGCCTGGAGTAGAAAGAGTAGAACAGGCTGGTGGATTGCATAAGTTTATGAATTGTAAATTGCCAATATTAACAGATTCTGGTGGCTTCCAAGTTATGTCATTATCGAAACTTAATAAAGTTGATAGAGAAAAAGGGGCAATTTTTAACTCACATATTGATGGTAAAAAATTTATATTAAGTCCTGAAGAAAGTATTAGGATACAAAAAGGATTAAATTCAGACATATTAATGGTAATGGACGAATGTCCTAAAAAAAGCAAAAATTATAAATTAATAGAAAAATCAGCCAATCTTTCAACATATTGGGCAGAAAGATCAAAAATCGCATTTGGTTTGAATCCTCAAAAAGCATTATTTGGAATAGTGCAAGGTGGTTTATTTAAAGATCTTAGAATTAAATCATTAAATTCTTTAACAAAAATAGATTTCGATGGTTATGCTATAGGTGGATTGGCGGTAGGAGAAACGCAAAAAGAAATGTTTAATGTTTTAGATGATATCAAAGAATATATGCCAGAAAATAAACCAAGATATTTAATGGGTGTTGGGACACCTTCAGATATCTTAGGAGCTGTTAAAAGAGGCATAGATATGTTCGACTGTGTTATGCCAACAAGATCTGGAAGAACAGGTTTGGCATTTACTTGGAATGGTAGATTAAATATTAGAAATTCAAAATTCAAACATGATAATACACCTCTAGATAAAAATTGTGAAAATCTAAATTTAAATAAATATTCAAAAAATTATTTAAACCATCTATTTAATACAAACGAAATGTTAGCATCAATGTTATTGACTTTGCATAATATTAATTTTTATCAAGAATTAATGAAAGCTATACGAGAAAATATCAAAAATGGTACTTTTAACGATTTTCATGATAAATACATAAATAAATTGTAGAGAGCAATATTATTCATAATTTGCATTTTTTTCAGTTTTGGAATATGTATGTTACTTTTGGTAATAAAAATTATTCAAGTTTAGATATTTTTTTTATTGTTTAAATTTTTAAGTGTAAAGAAATTTAAAAATTTTAAAGAAGACTTAACCAAAGGTTTTTTTTTAAAATTATATAAAAAAAAACGATCGTCTCTACTTATATTTTTTATGTGGGCCCTTAGCTCAGTTGGTAGAGCAATTCCCTTTTAAGGAATGGGTCGATGGTTCGAGTCCATCAGGGCTCA
>MDSV01105487.1_pt1 | contig 15914 bp, 14 predicted proteins | sample 810851 | NCBI WGS metagenome assembly MDSV01 (sample SAMN05326640, study PRJNA326480) | marine metagenome | isolation source: seawater | place: Atlantic Ocean: North East | collected 2012
AAAATTGCTACTGATCATGCTGTAAGTATTTCTTTGCTAGATTACGAATATTTACTATCAAACAACTTTACACTTTTTGATAAAAAATTGTAAATACAACCTACATTGAATAAATCTTGTTAATTAGTTCTTATTAACTTGGTATTTATTTCTACAATGAAATTTTTACTTAATACAGGTGGAATTTAAAAATTCATAAAATTTTAGTATTACAATAACAATTCTCCAAAAAATAAGCTCATTATATTTTTAGTGGAGATATGAATGTATAATAACTTGCATACTCTATTAAAAGAGTATGCAAATTTAGAGGGAGAGTATTAGTAATAGATTTTATTTATAAATTATTTAAAAGCTTTTTGAATTAACCATTTAGAAATTCTGAATTGCATTAATTCGAATTGTAGAATTTTATATACAATCAATGCTTAATTATGAAGTGGGATAGATTAAAATATTTTCATATTGTTTCTCAAACTCTTAATTTAAAAAGAGCATCAGAAATTATGAATATAAGTCACTCTTCTTTGAGTCGACAAATTAGTTTTTTAGAAAATGAGATGAAGACAAAACTTTTTTTTCGTAATTCAAAAGGATTGTCTTTATCACCCGATGGTAAAAAATTAGCAAAAGAAGTTAACGAAATTTCATCACAAATAGAAAATATACAAAACCTTACTTCTTCGTCAAAACCAGCGGGCAAACTAAGGGTTACTTCAACAAATGCTTTTGGTGCTTTATGGATTACCCCAAGAATAAAAAATTTTATTTCCAAATATCCTGAAATTCAAATTGCGCTAAATCTTAGAGATTCAGAGCCTAAAGTTTTACATTACACTTCAGATATTGAAATTAGAATGACAGAAAGCACTTCTCAAGACGATATTCAAACAAAAATATCTCAATTTCAATACAAGATTTATGCATCAAAAGAATATATAAAAGATTTCGGAATCCCAGAAAACATTTTTGATTTAGACAATCACAGAATCATTGCCTATGGCGAAACTGCGCAGCCTCCACTTAATAGAACAAGGCTTAATTGGTTGCTTAATATTGGTCGAGAAAAAAATTCTACAAGGAAGCCTGTATTAGAAATATCAAATATACATGGTATTGTCGAAGCTACAGAAAGCTCAATTGGAATATCATCTTTACCAAGTTGGATGGAGAGCTTTATAAATTTAGAAGAAATATTGCCCGATCTAAAAGGTCCAAGCGTTAATATTGCTCTTTGTTATAAATATGATTTAAAAGATGATCCTAGATTAAAAGTTTTTAAAAAATTTATGATTGACGAAATTACAAAACTAAAAACTTAATTGATTTTTAAATAATTTTTTATCTAATTCATTTTTTTTTCCATGTTTAATAATTTCTCCTCTTTTCATTAAATATAGATAATCTGAAACTTCGAAGGCGAAATCAAAAAACTGTTCTACTAAAAATATTGTCATCTGTTTTTCTTTTTTTAAATAAAGAATTACTTCTCCTATTTGCTTTATAATATTTGGTTGAATTCCTTCTGTAGGTTCATCCATTAGCAACAAATTTGGTCTTGTGATTAAAGCTCTTGCTATAGCTAATTGCTGTTGTTGCCCACCTGATAAATCACCCCCCCTTCTGTTAATCATTTTTTTTAAAATTGGAAATAAATCAAATATTTCATCAGGTATAGACCAATCACTTCTGCTCAAACATGCAAAGCCAATTTCTAAATTTTCTTTAACAGTTAAGAGAGGAAATATAAATCTTCCTTGAGGGACATAACCTATGCCCAATCTAGCAAGTTTATAAGATGGCCAATTAAAAACATTTTCGTTATTGTAAAAATATGTACCTTTATTTGCATAATTGGTACCAGCAAGAAATTTGAGTAGAGAAGATTTACCTACACCGTTAGATCCCATCAAACAAGTGATAGATCCTTTTTCAGACTTCAGAGATACATCAAATAATATTTGAGAAGATCCATAACTAAAGTCTATATTTTTTATATCAAACATTATCATCTTCCTAAATAAACTTCTATAACATCTTCATTTTGTGTTACGAAATCAATAGAACCTGATGAGAGAATACTTCCTTCATTAAGAACAGTAACCCGACAATCTAAATTACGAACGAATTGCATATCGTGTTCAACAACTAAAATTGAACTAGATTTAGAAAGTTTTTTTATAATTTCTACTGTTTGTTCTCTCTCTTTTGCAGTCATGCCAGCAGCGGGTTCATCAACCAACATTAATTTAGGATTTTGACTCAAAAGCATCCCAATCTCTAACCATTGTTTTTGACCATGGCTTATTTCGCCAGCTATTTTGTCTTTTATTTTATTAAGATTAATGTCATCCAGAATCTGATGAATGTTATGAATTTCTTCCTCAGAAGTTTTTTGAAATAACACTTTAAAGGGATTTCTATTTTTCTTTTGGGACAAAATTAAATTATTAAATACTGTTTTATTTTCAAATACTGTTGGCTTTTGAAACTTTCTTCCAATTCCTAGTGACGCTATTTCTGATTCTGTTTTCCTAATTAAATTGATATTTTTTTCACCCCACAAAATATTTCCAGAATCGGGTTTTGTTTGACCTGTTATAAGATCCATAAAGGTTGTTTTCCCAGCACCATTTGGCCCTATGATAGCTTGGAGTTCATTATATCCTAATGTAAAACTTAAATTTTTAACAGCTTGGAAACCTTCAAAAGAAACAGAAACATTATCAACTTCAAGTAAGGTCTTCATTTTGTTTTAACCAAAATAACACTTAATAAACCCATTAAGCCATTTTTACTAAAGATTGTAATTAATACAAATCCTATACCCAAGAATACTGTCCACCAATTAACCCATTCAATTGTATAAAGTACAAGATTAATATTTGGTGCATTTCCTCCAGTAAACCATGACGATAACAAAGAAACACTTGCAGCTCCAATTATTGCACCAAATAGTTGCCCCCTACCACCTATTGCCACCCAAACTGCAAGATATATTGAAGCAATTGGGGCAATTTCAGCTGGATTAATTATACCTGCTTGAGGATAGTATAAAGCTCCAGCTAACCCAGTGATTATAGCTGTTACCACAAATATAAAAAGCTTATATGTTTCAACATTATACCCAAAAAAACGAAGTCGAGTTTCATTATCTCTAATAGCTGTAATTACTGAACCAAATTTACTATTGATGATAAATTTGAAAAATACTAATGATGATACGAGAGCAACGGAGCTTAACCAAAAAAACCAAATTGATATAGTTGGCTGTCCAAGTTCTTCTAAATGAGGAATGTTTTGTAGTCCTGATAATCCGTTATTCCCTCTTAATCCACTATCATTTTGAAATAAATATAGTGATAATGCTAATGTCATAGCTTGTGTTAATATAGAGAGATAAACTCCCGTTACCCTTGATCGAAATGCCAGCCACCCAAAAATGAAAGCTAATATTCCTGGAATGAATACTACTAATAATAACTGTATTAATAAGTTATCTGCAAACATCCAAATATTTGGGACTTCACTGCCTCCAACAACTCCAAAAATTTGATTGCCTATAGCTTCCTTAAGCTCTATCTCAGTCATAGGTAATTGTTGCTCATTAATGGAGTTTAAAACTATGATTTCAGTTCTTTCGAACATTAACCACATACCGATCATATATCCACCTAAACCAAAAAAAGCAAAGTGTCCTAGAGATAGTATCCCACAATATCCCCAAACTACGTCCATAGCTAATGCAGCTATGCATAAACATAAAGTTTTTCCAAGAACTTTTACGAAACTAGTTGATATAAAATTTATACCATAAGGTTCACTTAAAAAAGTTACTGTAAAACTAAATGTGAAAATCGTAATTAAAAAAATTATAGAATGCTGCCCTATAGATGCCTTAAGTTTATTAATCATTCGTAGCCCTACCTTTAAGAGCAACTAGACCTCTAGGTCTAAATTGTATAAATAAAATAATGAAAATTATCATGTATGTTTGAGCAGCAAGAGTATTTGAAGGATTAAACCATTCTATAATTTTTTGCAAAAAACCTATTAATGAAGCACCTGCAAGAGTACCCCAAATACTTCCAACACCTCCAACTACAACTGTCATGAAACTCTGGACAATGTATTCAGAACCGAGTTCCGAAGTTACTTTTGAAAATAAACCGATAGCCACTCCCGCAATACCTGCGATCCCAGAACCAAAACCAAAAGTAAGCATATTTATTTTTTCTGTATTAATGCCCATACTAGACGCCATTATAGGGTTTTGAGTTACTGATCTGGTTTCTAATCCAAATCTTGTTTTTTTTATGACGAACAAAAGTAATAAAAAAAACAAAATCCCTAGTATGAAAATAGCTATTCTAATATAACTTATTGATAGGTCGTCATTTATTATTAACGACCCGTCTAACCAAGACGGTGAGGTTAACGGTCTTGCTTGAGTACCAAATATATTTTTAGCAATTTGTTGAAGTGCTATGCTAATTCCAAATGTTGCAAGCAATGTGTCAAGAGGATTCTTATAGAGATATCTTATAACAAGTCTTTCCATAATTATTCCTGCAAAAAAAGTAATCATAAAAGCAAGTGGAAAAGCTATTACAAGAGATAAAGTATGATTAGGGATGTATAATTGAACCACATACCCTGTATACGCTCCAATCATTATAAATTCACCATGGGCCATATTGATTACCCTCATTACTCCAAATGTTATAGCTAAACCTATTGCACCAAGGAAATAAATAGAAGCAAGACTTAGTCCATCAATAAATAAATCAAGGTATCTATAAAAATTTACTTTCAAGTTTATAGAACGTAAAATTTGCTTTGCCCGATCTGTAACTTTTTTACTTTTTTCTTTATATGTTGTGTAAAAGTAAAATTTACTTAAAATATTTTTAAGTTCAGATTTGCTTTTATAGATTTCAATATTATTTTGAAGAGCAAATTTATTATAAACCTCGATTCTTTTAGATTTATTATCGAATTCTTTAAGATCTACATCAAAAATTTGACCATCCTTAATATTACTTTCTAAGATTTCTTTTACTTTTTCAAGATTAACCCTTTTATTAACATAGCCAAATATTTCTGCAATCTCATGAGCTTTAAAAATACTTAACTCAGGATTTTTATTAATAAAAAAACCAGTTGGTACTGTCTCTCCATAATCATTTTTACTGCTAATTTCAGGAAAAATTATTCGTGCAACATTTAGATTTTTTAAATCATCAAGGTCATTTGTAACCGTGATTTTAGATGTTCTTAAAATTTTTGATAATGCTGCCCTTGTCTCAATTGATGTGTTACCACTTAATTCATCCAAAATCTTTATTTTTTCATTTTCTGATAAACTATATTGTAATATTGCAAGTTGAAGTAACCTTTGTAACCTTTTCATTAAAATCTTATTTTTTTCAAACCTAACTGCATTTCTAAGTAAACTTAAATGTTCAGGTAGTATTTTTTTTTCAAGAGTTTTAATACTATTTAACCTTTTTTCTTGATCTTTACTAAAAATTTGAAAACTCACTAATGCTGAAGAAATTTTTGCTCTTACACCACTATTAGGTTTGATCTTTTTGAAATCTTTTTTTGGTAATTGACTTATTTTTGTTTCTAAAAAAATATCTAAAACATCAAATGAATTAGAATTATTTTTTAAAACTAAAATAATCTTTTTTGTTTTCTTTTCATAATTTAATTTTTTTTCTTTCCAAAGTGTTAAAAATCGAGTGACAGCTTCACCTTCATAACCATCAAGATTTTTGAGAATCTTATCAACTGTTTTTGACGAACTCTTTATTATTAAACTTGAGTTATCATTGATAAAATTTTTTAAATTTTCATCAGATAGAGCTGGATTATAACTTAAAATAAAAAATAAGATTGTTAGTAAATATTTCATGGATTACTCAAAATAATGCCATAGATTAGCTATAGCATTATTCTAATAAAAGTAAGTTAGTAATTTGATTTTATTTGGACACATTTTTTTGTTTTAGTATTATACATACCACAACCAAGTGATTTCCAATCAGATTTTAGAGGTACAGACTCAGCAAGATGATCAGTCCATGCATCCCCAGGAACTTCTTTTGTCTGACTAATAATATCAAATTGACCATTTTCTAAAATTTCACCAATCAACACTGGTTTCGATAAATGATGATTTGGTAACATCTCAGCGATACCACCAGTCAAATTTGGTACTTTCATCCCATACATTGCTTTTCTTACAGCATCAACTTCAGTTGTACCAGCTTTTTCAACGGCTTTTACATACATTTCAAATCCAATTACATGAGCTTCCATTGGGTCGTTAGTTACTCTCTTATCTCCCATTTTAGCTTTCCAAGCTTTTATAAAACTTGTGTTAAGATCAGATTCTGCTGACTGGAAATAATTCCAAGCTGCCAAATGCCCAACTAAATTCGTTGTATCTAATCCAGATAATTCTTCTTCACCTACTGAGAAAGCAACTACTGGAATATCATCTGCCTTCACTCCGGCAGCAGCTAACTCTTTATAAAATCCTATATTTGCATCACCATTAATTGTGGATATTACACCAACTTTTTTACCATCTGCTCCAAGCGACACAACATCAGAAACAATTTTTGACCAATCTGAATGTCCAAAAGGAGTGTAGTTAACAAATACATCGCTCTCTGGAATGCCCTTATCAATTAAATACTGCTTTAAAATTTTGTTAGTTGTTCTAGGGTATACATAATCTGTTCCAAGTAACGCAAATTTTTTGACGCCTAACTCATCTAGATAATAATCTGTTGCGGGTATTGCCTGTTGATTTGGAGCTGCACCAGTATAAAAAACATTCTTGGAACTTTCTTCACCTTCATATTGAACAGGATAAAAAAGTAATCCATTTAATTCTTCTATAACTGGTAAGGCAGATTTCCTTGAAACTGAAGTCCAACAGCCAAACATTACGTCTACCTTTTGAACAGTTAATAATTCTCTAGCTTTTTCTGCAAATAGAGGCCAATTTGAAGCTGGGTCAACAACTACAGCTTCAATCTTTTTTCCTAAAATGCCACCTTTCTTATTTTGTTGTTCAATTAGCATTAGCATAGTATCTTTAAGAGTAGTTTCTGAGATAGCCATAGTACCTGATAAAGAGTGGAGAATACCTATCTTTATAGTTTTTTTGTGACCATCTGCAAAACTTAAACTACTGCAGATTATAAATAGTATTGATATTAATAATTTCATAAATTTAACCTTTCTTTAATTAATTATTAATTAAGAATTGAGGTAACAATATTATGAATTGCAAATTTTCGAATTCGTATTTGTAAAAATTTTATATCACTTATTAGTCAATAAAAACAATGATTTAAATTACGTTTAATATATTGCAGTTTTGTGATGTTTATAATTTAATCAACTTTTTGCATAATGATGTTAAATTCTAATGTCTTGCACTTAGACTCATTTTCAGGATCTATAGAATCTTCAAGTTTTCTAATTAAACTTTTTTTAACTGCAAAAACTGTATCTGTTTCCAAATATGGATCTCCATCAATAAATGTGTGTGTAGTTAAATCCACAAAGCCTTCTGCCTTTACCATAAAATGAATATGGGCTGGCCTAAATGGATGCCTACCTAATGAGTTTAAAATTTCTCCTACAGGTCCATCAGTTGGAACTGGATAATACTGAGGCTTTACTGTTCTAAACAAATAAGTGCCTTCATTATCTGTTATCATCTTACCTCTTAAATCAACAATATGGTTCTCTTTTTGAACATCATATAATCCATCTGGCCCTGATTGCCAGACATCCACAGACGCATCTGAAATTGGATTGCCATTCGAATCTGTAACTTTTCCTTTAACTATACACCTTTCACCCTGAACATGATTTGCAATATTGTCACCTAAAGATATTTCTGGAGCCTCAGCATGAAAAGGACCCAATACCGTAGACTCTGTTTCATTTTTTGATTTTCTATTATTAATAGTATCAATAAGCATGGAAACACCAAGAACGTCAGATAAAAGAATAAACTCTTGTCTTCTATCATCACATTTATGTCCTGTTCTCGTTAAGAACTCTATAGCAGTCAACCATTCTTCAAATGTTGGTTCTGTTTCTTTTACTACTTCATGTAGATGCGTAACTATAGAGGACATTAATTTTTTTAATCTTTCATTTTCAATAGATGAAAAACTTTTCAAAACACCCTCAGTTGCTGTTTTTTCATTAAAATCTAACATTTACTTTCACCCTTAAATTAAATTTTGAATCACAGAAAACAATAATCCAAATAATCCACCAAATATTCCACCCCAAACGATAAGCCAACCAAGATGCTTTCTGATCATCTTTTCAATTATTATTTTAATACCTTCAGGGTTTAATTCGTCTAACTTATTATTTAAAACTTTTTCAATTCCTATTTTTACATCTTTTGAAATTGAATTATCATTATTATTTAAAGAGCTATCAAATTTATCTTTAATAATATCTTTTAGTTTATTAACAACTGGATCTTTAATTGGCAACAATGCGTCTCTACCACCGATTATAGATAACATTGGGCCTAATTTTGATGTTTCAATAGCTTCTAACAATCCATCAAAAACTGTATCAAAATTAATTTTTTTATAAAGGTCAGTAGTATCAAATTTTTTATTTTTAAAAAATTCATCAATTTTTTGATCAGAAAATAATTCACCTAAAACTAGATTTTTAATACCCTCTTTAATATCAAGAAACCTATCAAGAATAACACCTGATCCAAACAAAAAAGGTACTTTTTCGAAAAGCATTTGTACTGCAAGCCAATTTGTCACACTACCAGATAAAGCAAAAAAACCAATTGAGTAAAATGTCGTAGAATATTCACTTTGAAAAAGATACCCAATTATAATAAATAAAACTGAAATTAAGTTTGTTATTAATGATTTATTCAATTTTAAACCTGTTTAGTCTGTTGTTATAAAGTTCATTAAAGTACCAACTTTTCCAATATCAACCTCTACCACATCCCCAGGCTTCATGTAAACTTGTGGGTCTCTCCTATCACCAACGCCTCCAGGTGTTCCGGTCACAATTACATCGCCTACAGATAAAGGTGTAAAAGTAGATATATAATTTAACAATCTTGGTATAGGAAAAATTAAATCTGATAATTTTGCTTTTTGCATAACTTTACCATTTAATCTAGTTTCTATAGGCAACTTAGTATAATCCCCAACCTCGTCAGATGTCACTAACCAAGGTCCGAACGGTCCAGTAAGAGGGAAATTCTTTCCAGGAGTGAACTGAGATGTGTGCCTTTGCCAATCACGAATACTTCCATCATTGTAACAAGAGTATCCTGCCAAATAGTCAAGAGCTTTGTCTTCAGGTATGTTTCTACCCCCTTTGCCAATTACAATGGCTAATTCACCTTCATAATCAAACCTATCAGAAAATTTTGGTTTTAATAAAGGTTGTAAGTGACCTGTTTGAGTATTAGCAAATCGTGTGAATATTGTTGGATTTTCAACATCTGGTCTTCCAGTCTCTTCCTTATGTTCTTGATAATTTAAACCAACACAAAATATTTTTTCAGGATCAGGAATAACTGGTAAATATGTTATTTCACTTAAAGGGATATCTGGAGACATTGTATTATATATTTCTTGTGTCTTATCTAGAAGATTTTGTTTAAGAAGGGATTTGATTGACATTACATCGTTACCAATACGCCCTGAGAGCTCAATAATTCCTTCATTTTTTAAAACACCAAATCCTACTTTTCCCATTCTTACATATGTTATTAATTTCATTTACTTTCCTCTTAAGGTTTAAAACTAATCTTGAACTTATCAAAGATGGTAATGTTTACATCTTTGATTAATATCTTAACCAAAGTTAACTCTTCTGCAATCTATTATTTAATAAGTACTTTTAGCTTTATAACTAATTTTTAAAGCAAAAATTAAGTGAATTTAATCATCTAAATTTTCTTCATTTTACGTATTAAACGTGATAGTTTAACTAAAATTATAGTGGAGGATATAAATGTCTAACAAATCAATCTTAGCAATAATACTTATTATTGCTGCTGGCGTAGTATACTATTTCACAAAAGATAAAATAGATACAGCCTCTAAAGATGATACAATAAAATTAGGTATCATATATGGGTATACAGGTCCTATAGAATCACTCACACCTGACATGGCAAAAGCTTCAGAATTGGCTATAAGTGAAGTAAATAAATCTGGAAATTTTATTGCTAAAAAAGTAGAAGCTATAAGAGCTGACTCAACTTGTGTTGACGCTGCAGCTGCAACTTCAGCAGCTGAAAGATTAATTACATCTGATAAAATCAAAGCTATTGTTGGAGCAGATTGTTCAGGTGTTACTACAGCAATTTTACAAAATGTTGCTATGGCTAATGGTGTTGTTATGATATCCCCTTCAGCAACTTCACCAGCATTATCTGACCTGCCTGACAATGATTTATTTTTTAGAACTGCTCCATCTGATGCTCGCCAGGGTGTAATTATAGCAGAATTACTTCTTCAAAAAGGCTATAAAAAAGCTGCCTTAACATATACTAACAATGACTATGGAAAAGGACTAGCAGATAGTATTCAAAAAAATTATGAAAGTAGAGGTGGTAAAATTACTATTTCAGCTTCTCATGAAGATGGTAAAGGTGATTATGGAGCTGAAGCGGGTGCATTAGCACAAGCTGGAGGAGATATATTAATTGTTGCAGGATACCTTGACAAAGGTGGTAAAGGTGTAATTCAAGCATCTTTAGATTCTGGCTCTTTTAAAACCTTCTTTTTACCTGATGGAATGATAGGTGACTCATTACCTAAAGCTATTGGAAAAGATTTAAATGGTTCTATTGGTACTGTTCCTGGAACTGACAGCCCTGGTGCAACTAAATTTAATGACATAGCAAAAGCAAATAATTTTAAAGCTGGTCCTTACACAAAAGAATCATATGATTCAGCTGCATTAATTATGTTAGCAATGCAAGCTGCTAATTCAACAAATAGCAATGACTTCAAATCAAAAGTAATGGATGTCGCAAATGCTCCTGGAGAAAAGATTTATCCAGGTGAACTTGCTAAAGGTCTTAAACTTCTTAGTGAAGGTAAGGAAATTGACTATGTGGGAGCTTCAGCTGTTGAGTTAATAGGCGGAGGTGAATCTGCTGGTAATTTTGCAGAAATTTTGATTGATAATCAAAAAGTTACCACAGTAGGCTATAAGTAAAACTAATAAGCTCTAATCCTACATAGATTAGAGCTTATTCAACTTTATGCTTAAAATCAAAAACATTAATAAAAGTTTTGGCGGGTTAAAAGTACTTAACAACCTTTCATTTAAAATAGAAAAAGGAAGTATAAGTGGTTTAATTGGACCAAATGGAGCTGGAAAAACTACGCTTTTCAATGTTATCAATGGCTCAATAAAACCTGATAGTGGAAGTGTTCAATTAAATAATTCCGAATTGATTGGACTCCAACCACATGAATTATTTGAAATTGGTGTTTTAAGAACTTTTCAGATTCCGCATGAGTTTTTTTCTTTAACAGTTTTAGATAATCTTTTAGTCGTGCCGCCAAATAAAATAGGAGAAACTTTTTTTGGCCAATGGTTTTTTGAGAAAAAAATTAAAAAAATTGAAGAGATTAATGTAAAGAAAGCTAAAAATATACTTGATGTTATAGGTTTAAGTCACTTAGAAAAAGAATATGCTGGAAACTTATCGGGCGGACAAAAAAAACTTTTAGAACTAGGAAGAGTTATGATGGTTGAACCAGAAATTATTCTTCTTGATGAGGTAGGTGCTGGTGTTAACAAAACACTTCTTAATAAAATCTCCAAAATAATAAAAAAATTAAATAAAGAAAAAAAATATACCTTTATTATGATTGAACATGATCTAGAATTTATTTCAAAACTTTGTGATACTATAATTGTAATGGCTGAAGGTGAGTTTCTTACTCAAGGCAACATTCATCAAATTAAAAGTAATCAGAAAGTTATAGATATTTATCTTGGAAAAAGTTGAAAATGTTACTTGATGTTAAAGAAATCATTTGTGGATACGAAAAAACTATTATAGTTGATGGATGTAGTTTTTCAGTTAAAAAAGGTAATATAGCGTGCATTGTTGGCCCAAATGGAGCTGGTAAATCAACTGCTATGAAAGCTATTTTTGGTTTAATCCCAATCAAAAGTGGTAAAGTTATTTTTAATAATGAAGATATAACTTATTTAAATCCCCAAGAAAGAGTTATGAAAGGAATGAGTTTTGTCCCTCAAAATAATAATATTTTTCAAGAAATGTCTGTCGAAGAAAATTTAGAAATGGGTGCTTTTATTCATCAATCATCAATGAAAGAAAATTTAAAAAATGTATACAATTTATTTCCTATTTTAAATGAAAAAAAATCTCAAATTGCTGGAGAATTATCTGGTGGACAAAGACAACAACTTGCCGTAGGCAGAGCATTAATGACAAACCCAATTTTGTTAATGTTAGATGAACCATCTGCTGGTGTATCACCAATTGTAATGAAAGATCTTTTTAAAAAGCTCCAAGCAATTTCCAAAATGGGGACTTCTATTTTAGTTGTTGAACAAAATGCAAAACAAGCACTTGAAATTTCCAATTTAGGATTTGTACTTCAAAATGGAAAAAATAAATATAGCGATACTGGAAAAGCTCTATTGCAAAACCCAGAAGTTAGAGTTTCTTTTTTAGGAGGTTAAGGCTTTGGAAATTATTAACGCATTTGCTCTAATTATTAATTATATAATCATCCCTGGCCTAACATATGGATGTCAATTGGCACTTGGTGCGCTAGGAGTGACTATAATATATACAGTTTTAAGATTTTCAAATTTTGCTCATGGAGAATTTATGTCATTTGGTGCAATGACAAGTATTTTAATCACATGGATTATAAGTTATTTTGGCATAAGTATCTTCCCACTACCTACAGTAATACTTGCACTTCCTTTATCAATTTTAATTACAATTTCTTATTGTCTCCTGATTGACAAATATTGCTTCCAATATCATCGAAAAAAAAACTCAAAGAATGTTATCAGTTTGATTGTATCTATAGGTGTAATGTTTTTTACTAGTGGCTTAATTAGAGTTTTAATTGGTCCCAATGACAGAACAATTAATGATGGAGAAAGATTTATTATAAGTGCAAGGGAGTTTAAAGAAATAACAGGATTAACAGAAGGTATCTCTTTAAAATTATCTCAAAGCATTACAATAGTTGTAAGTATTATTGCCGTTGCTCTTCTTTTTTGGTTTTTAAATAAAACAAAAACTGGAAAGTCAATGAGAGCTTATTCAGATAATAAAGATCTTGCATTATTATCAGGGATTAAAACAGATAATATAATATTTTATACTTGGTTAATAACAGGAACTTTAGCTTGTATTGCTGGTACATTATATGGATTAGACAAAAGTTATAAACCTTTTACATATTTACAACTTGTTTTACCAATATTTGCAGCAGCAATTGTTGGAGGCATTGGGAATCCTATTGGCGCCATTATTGGTGGTTTTGTAATATCATTTTCAGAATTATTAATCACTTTTTCTTATAATAAATTCTTATCTTATTTAATTCCAATAAATTTTTTACAAGAAGGTAGTCTTCAACTCCTTAGTACTGATTATAAAATAGCAATTTCATTCATAATTTTAGTTCTAGTTTTAATACTAAAACCAACTGGTATTTACAGAGGTAAATTATTATGAAAACTGATGTCTTTAGTAAAAAAAAATATGTTAACGCTTATTTAATTTGTGCTTTCTTATTTTTACTTGTTGGAATTTTTCAAAGTTGGAATGTAGCTTTTTCTATTTTAAATCTATGTCTTATTTCTGCAATCATGTCTATTGGTATCAATATTCAGTGGGGGAATAGTGGGATAGTTAATTTTGGAGTTATGGGTTTTGCTGCAATTGGAGGATTGTGTGGCGTTTTAATTTCAATGCCACCAACATTAGAAGTTTGGGAAGGCGGAACTGCAATAATACTGATTATTCTTTTTTCATTTTTAATTTCAGGGATCTTAATTAAAAAATTTTGGACAATTTTAGTTTATAATAAATATTTAAAAATCTTACTTTTAATAATAATTATCTTTTTTAGCTTGTACTTAATAAAATCTATTTTTATTCCATCAATAAATTTTATAGAAAACACAAATTCTGCCAAAACAGGGTATATTGGCGGATTAAATTTACCCATAATATTATCATGGCCTATAGCAGGTTTATTTTGTATGATAATTGCTTTTTTGATTGGCAAAATTGCTTTGGGTTTAAGATCAGATTATCTAGCCATTGCTACTTTAGGAATTTCTGAAATAATTATTTACATTATCAAAAATGAAGAATGGCTAGCTAGAGGTGTAAAAAATGTTAATGGACTTCCTAGACCAGTCCCTTATGAAATAGATTTACAAAAAAATGAATTTATTCAAACAATAAGTAATGCACTAAATTCATCGGTGATAGAATTATCTTCTTTGATAGTTAAAGGTTTATATTCAATACTTTTTATATTAGTTTTATTAATAATTTTTTTCCTTTTACAAAAAGCCATAAAATCCCCTTGGGGAAGAATGATGAGAGCTGTAAGAGATAATGAAGTATCTGCTGAAGCTATGGGTATTAATGTTAAAAAAAGACATTTACAAGTTTTTATTATAGGTTCTGCAATTATTGGTGTTTCTGGAGCTATGCTTACTACTCTTGATGGACAATTCACTCCTTCTTCATACCAACCTTTAAGATATACTTTTTTAATATGGATCATGGTTATTATCGGAGGTTCTGGAAACAATCATGGAGCAATAATTGGAGGGTTTGCAATTTGGTTTTTTTGGATACAAGCAGAACCAATAGGAACATCTCTTATTGAATTAGTAACTATTTTTTTAAATGATCAAAATGAAATTAAATTATATCTTTTAAATCATGCTGCATATATGAGACTTCTTTTAATGGGTTTAGTTTTGATACTAGCTTTAAGGTTTTTCCCAAAAGGTATAATTGAAGAAGAAAAAAGATTATGAATAAATTAGTTATAAATATTTTTGTTTTAGTTCTATTTTCATGTAATTGTTTTGCAAAAGAAGAGATTAAATTTTCTATAGGTAAAAATATTATTAAACTTGAGGGTTATTTAATTCAAGGAGGATATATAAAAGGCGAAACATCTTCAAAAATAAAAATCAAATTTGAAAATAGAGACGTTTACTTAGGTGAAAAGAATAAATTCATTTTAGGTTTTGGAAGAGATTATCCTGAAGTTGCTTATTTAAAATTCAACGTAGATAATAAATGGATAAGCAAAAAATTAAAAATTAAAAAAAATAATTATAAAATTCAAAAAATTGATGGTCTTCCAAAAAAATTTGTTTCTCCCCCTAAACAAATTTATAAAAGAATAATAAAGGAAAATAAATTAATAGCTAAAGTGAGAACATTAAATTCAAGAGTAGACTTCACTTTTCAAGATTTTTTATTGCCTGCTAATGGTATTATAACTGGTATTTTTGGAAGCCAACGAATTTTAAATGGCAAGCCTAGAAGACCTCATTATGGAATTGATATTGCTGCTAAAAAAGGATCTAAGGTGATTTCACCCACTGATGCAATCGTAAGACTTTCTAAAAAAGATTTATACTTTACTGGTGGAACTGTAATGTTGGATCATGGACATGGCATAACTTCTGTCTACTCACATTTAAGTAAAGTTTTAGTAAAAAAAAATGATACGATTCAAAAAGGTGATATGATTGGTCTGATTGGCTCAACTGGAAGATCCACAGGCCCTCATTTAGATTGGAGAATTAATTGGTTTGATCAAAGATTA
>MDSV01127949.1_pt1 | contig 15913 bp, 12 predicted proteins | sample 810851 | NCBI WGS metagenome assembly MDSV01 (sample SAMN05326640, study PRJNA326480) | marine metagenome | isolation source: seawater | place: Atlantic Ocean: North East | collected 2012
CGGGCAACTGAAGGTGGCGGTGGTCGGCGGCGGTGCGGCGGGGGTCTTCGCGGCGCTCTCGGCGGCCAAGCACCACCCCTCGGCGCAGGTGGTCCTGTTTGAGAAGACCGCCAAGCTCCTCTCCAAGGTCAAAATCTCCGGAGGTGGACGCTGCAACGTCACCCACGCGTGCTTCTCCCCTGCTCAGCTATCGAAACACTACCCGCGCGGCGGCAAGCACCTGAAAAAAGCCTTCTCCACCTTCCAAGCCGCCGACACAGTCGCGTGGTTTGAGTCGCGCGGCGTCAAGCTCAAGACGGAGGAGGACGGACGCATGTTCCCCACCACCGACGACTCCCAAACCATCGTCGACTGCCTCACCCGAGAGTCCGAGAGGCTGGGCGTCGACGTCCGGCTTCAATCGCCGGTGCGGTCGGTTGAGCCGCTTCCAGAAGGAGGCTTGACCCTGAACGGCGAGCGCTTCGACCGCGTCGTCGTGGCCACCGGGGGCAGCCCCAAGTTGGCGGGCCTTCAGTGGCTCGTCGACCTCGGGCACACCGTGAGCGCGCCGGTGCCGTCGCTGTTCACCTTCAACATGCCCGATGACCCGGTGACGGACCTGATGGGCGTGGTGGTATCCGACGCGTTGGTCCGCATCCAAGGCACAAAGCTGGCGCACCAGGGGCCAGTGCTGATCACCCATTGGGGCATGAGCGGCCCGGGCATCCTCAAGCTCTCAGCCTGGGGCGCCCGCGAATTGGCCGACCGCGATTACACCTTCCAAGCTCAAATCAACTGGCTCGGTCTCCCCAACGAATCCGAAGTCGACGCCCTGCTGGACGACACCCTGCCAGCCATCCGGAAGAAGAAGGTGGCGAACGCGTGTCCGTTTGAACTGCCCAAGAAGTTTTGGGCCCACCTCCTGCACAAAGCCGGCCTGGACCCCGACATGCCATGGCACGACGTCGGCAAAAAGGCGCGCAACAAGCTCCTCAACACGCTCCTCAACGACGTCTATGCCGTGCGCGGCAAGACCACATTCAAGGAAGAATTCGTGACGTGCGGCGGCGTCACCCTGGGCGAAGTCGACTTCCGCACCATGGAGAGCCGCATCGTCCCCGGGCTGCACTTCGCGGGCGAAGTCATCGACGTCGACGGCGTCACCGGCGGCTTCAACTTCCAAGCCGCCTGGACAACAGGGTTCTTGGCCGGGCGGGCAGGGTGACCACCCCCAGCCTTATGAAACAGCGCGAATGACAAAGAGGAATGGATGCTGGTCCATTCCGTAAGGACCACCTATTTCCTGGCCTGACTTGGTGATAAAATCATGTCGTACTTTTTGCCCCATGAAACATTGGAATATCATCGCGTTCGCTGCACTGACGCTCTTCGGTTGCAGCAAGGAAGAAGGTTGCACTTATCCTACAGCTTGCAACTTCAATGAAGAAGCTGTGGTCGATGACGGCTCATGCGATTTTGCGACGTGTGCCGGGTGCACGGATCCGGATGCCTTGAATTACGATGCGTCCGCCACCATGGACGATGGAAGCTGCGAGTATGACCCTGCGGCCACCACAGCCGAGTGCGTCTCTGGTGTCGATTTTGACGACTATTCGTACCCCGTTGTTGCCATCGGAAATCAGTGTTGGTTTGGGGAGAATCTGCGCTCCACGGTCTTCCAAGATGGCACCACAATTCCCGAAGAAACAGCTGCCAATTTTCCGAGTTTGACCACACCTGCAAGATCAACTTACAACAACTCGACTTCGGTCTTCAATGCCCAGGGTTACCTCTACAACGGCATCGCCGCAACGTCATCGCAAAACGGCGGGTTGTGCCCTTCAGGATGGCATGTGCCCACGGAACTCGATTGGATGGAATTGGAATCCTACATGGTTGTGGCAGGTTACGGCAAGCGCATGGGAGAGGCCTTGAAATCTCAAACAGGATGGGCGCAGAATGGCAACGGAAGTGACGTTTATGGCTTCAACGGCTCGGGTGGAGGGCATGCTTGGCCCGACGGCAGCAACTACAGCTTGAACTACTACGGCACGTATTGGAGCTCCTCCTACACGAGCAGCGGTGACGTGATGCAGCGCACCCTCAGTTCAGGCTCAAACCAGCTCAACCGCGCCGAATACTGGGATGTGATTGGATGCAGTGTGCGTTGCATCGCCGATTGAGCTTGGAGTTTAGAAGACATTCCTTCACGCGCCACGCGACCCCCTGACCTCTGCTTCTAGACTCGACTCGCTGCCAGGGTCCAGGAGTATGTTGGATTAAAGTGACGTGTTCAGGACAGTTTCCTCAGAAATCACTGCATCCGAAGGAGGACAAAGAATCGCTTTGGCAGCCCCGCCAGGACTCGAACCTGGATCAAGCGTTTAGGAAACGCCTATTCTATCCCTTGAACTACGGGGCCCCGCGCACTAAAAATGAGCGAGCGCAAAGATGCGACCATTTGTAGTTTGGTGCCATGAAGAATTCATCTGTATTGATGTGTTTGGCGATGGCTGCCGCAGCGAGCACCTTGGGTTGCAGCTCCACCGACCCTGCCTCCCTCGCGTTTGTGCGCAACGCCCAAGCTGTGGAAACCGTGTTCAACGCGTTCGAGGCGGAGGACCCTGAGGCATTTTGGGGAGCCTTTGCCGAAACTGCTGTGTGGCGCGGCACCGGGGTCAACGCCCCGACCACCTTGTCGAGGAAGAAAATGCGGGCGGTGTACGACGCATTTTGGGCTGAATTCGACTACGAATTGATGGCGCCTCCACACTTCTTGCCCGGCGTCGACCCCGAGACCCAGCGGCCCAACGGGTCGGTGAATGGCATGTTCCTGTGGGAAGTCTCCAAAACAGCGGAGGACGGATCGCGCAAAGCCGTGCAGTTGTGGATTTACGAGTCCTTCGACTTCAACGACGACGGGGACATCGTCTTCACCCAGGTGTTCAGCGACCTCACCTCGGCGTACCGCGTGGTGAGAGGTGAGTGAATTCCTGGTTTTCCACAGCCCCATTGTTCACTTCTAGTCGATGGACACAATGGCTTAATGCAACCTAGTCGCATTTTTGGGCAATCTTATTTAAATCATTTCACATGAAACAGTCTCTTGTTCTCGCAATCGCATTTGCGTTTGCATCCATGAGCGCATTTGCTCAAGACGCCACCCCTGAATTTGCGGATTACTCGGCGGGATTGGCCATAAGCCCCTTCGGCCCCTCCATCAACCTCACCTACAACGTGGACGCCAAAAACTCCATCAGTGCAGGATTTGGCTTCTCTCCCGAGGTGAGTGCCCCAGATGCACTGCTGCCTGATTTCGAAACCACCGGAGGCTTCTCCGCCACGGGCACATCGTCATGGTTGGGCGTCTTCTGGCGCCATCGCCCCTTGGAAAACCAAAATTTTGGTGTCAACCTCGGAATGGCCGCAGGACAAATCGAAAACACCCTGACGGCTGGGCTTCCTTTTCACGAAGGGGAAGATCCCCACACGTTCAGCGTCAATTACACTGAAAACCCTGTCATGTACATGGGCTTGAGTTATGGATTGAAGCCTGTCAAAGGGCTCCAAGTTGGTGTGGACATTGGCATGTTGTCCACCGGTGGCGCAAGTGTGGCATACACTGGACACGCCGAAGAAATGGACGAACACGAAGAAGAAATCGAAGCCCAGATGGAGGACATCCAAGATAAATTTGCTTGGTCCATCCTTCCCAACCTCCAAATCGGAGTGGCCTACGGTTTCTGACCGCCTGAAATTTGAACGTTTTGGTTCAAAGGGCCCGCACAAATGTGCGGGCCCTTTTTGTGCATCAAAAAGCCCCGCACAAATGTGCGGGGCTTGTCGTTGTGGGCAATACTGGACTCGAACCAGTGACCTCTCGCGTGTGAGGCGAGCGCTCTGAACCAGCTGAGCTAAATGCCCTCATGGCAGGTTCCGTAGAAACGGACGGCGAAGATACGCAAGGGCTTGTGTTTTGCAAGCCCCTTTGCACTTCGAAATGTGCGCCCTGCAGGGCTTGAACCTGCGACCAAGAGATTATGAGTCTCCTGCTCTGACCAACTGAGCTAAGGGCGCGTGCATGCGAAGGTAAGCTCGACCCTTCAGAATCAGGACTCGGTCGTGCTGACGGCCCCTTCTTCAAGCCACTCGAATTCCAGCTGCCGCTTCGCCATGTCCGCAGCCACCACCCGGACGGTGATCTTGTCGCCCAGGCCAATTTTGGTCCCTGAGCGCAGGCCCTCGAACATCATATGGTCCTCGTCGAAGACCCACTGGTCCCAAGGGAAGGCCTGCTTGGGCACAAAGCCTTCGCACTTGTTGCCATCGAGCTCCACAAAGAGGCCCTTGCCAATGGTGCCGTTGACGAGCCCAGTAAACGTCTCACCAATGCGAGAACTTAGAAATTCCACTTGCTTGTACTTGATGCTGGCACGTTCCGCCTCCGCCGCCCGCTTTTCCATCGTAGAACTGTGATGACACCGTCCATCCAAGGGGCCGGCGTCGGCGCTGGCTTGGCCATCGAGGTACCGCTGCAGCAACCTGTGCACCATCACGTCGGGGTACCTCCTGATCGGGCTGGTGAAATGTGTGTAGTAAGGAAACGCGAGGCCGTAGTGGCCGATGTTCTCGGTGTTGTATTCCGCCTTGGCCATGGTGCGGATGGCCATGGTCTTCACGGTGTTCTCCTCTGGCGTGCCTGAGGTGGCGCTCAGCAAATCGCGCAGAAGCGACTCGGCGTTGCCAGGGGTGGGCTTGGGCATCTCGTGGCCAAACCGACGCACAAACACCCTCAACTGCTTCAGCTTCTCGGGATCGGGGCGGTCGTGCACTCGGTAGACTGCGGTGCGCGTGGGCACCTGCTTTTCCGGATGCACCTTCGCCAGAAACCGAGCCACTTCCACGTTGGCCAGCAGCATGAAGTCTTCAATCAACTTGTTGGCCTCTTTCATGCGCTTCACCACCACCTTCAATGGCTTGCCCGCCTCGTCCAATTGGAAACGAACTTCTTCCGAATTGAAATCGATGCCCCCGCGTTTGAAGCGCTTGGCGCGCAGCTTTTGGGCCAAGTCGCCCAACACCTTCAACTCCTCCGCTCGATCGCCCTCCCCAGTCTCGAGACGGTCCTGAGCCTCCTCGTAGGCGAACCGTCGATCTGAGTGGATGACCGTCCGCCCAAACCATCGGTTCACAACCTCCGCCTGCCCGTTCATCTCAAACACCGCGCTGAACGCAAACCGATCCTCGTGGGGACGCAGCGAGCACAGGTCGTTGGACAGCACTTCCGGCAACATCGGAATCGTTCGGTCCACGAGGTACACACTTGTGGCGCGGCTCACAGCTTCCCGGTCCAGCACCGATCCGGGCTGCAAGTAATGCGTGACGTCGGCGATGTGGACACCGACCTCCCAATGTCCATTCTCCAGCTTCTGCAGACTCAGCGCATCGTCGAAATCCTTCGCGTCGGCCGGATCAATGGTCATCGTCAGCACCTCTCTGAAATCGCGCCGGCGCGCCACCTCCTTGGGGTCAAGCCCATGCGGATTGTCAGGGTCGCTGGCTTGGAACGCTTCTGCCGCGGCGCTCACCTCAACGGGGAACTGGTAAGGCAGCCCGAATTCAGCCAAGATCGCGTGCATCTCCACCTCGTGCTCCCCCTGCTGGCCAAGGACCTCGACGACGCGGCCCACCGGCTGGTCCCGCGGATCGTCCCACTGTTCAAGCGACAGCAACACCTTGTCCCCTTCAGTCGCACCGTTCAGGTGGCGCCCTGGGATGAAGAAGTCCGTGTGGAGGCGTTGGTCAGAGGGTTTGCCAAAGCCGTAGTCCCGCACAAGGGTCACCGTCACCACGTAGTGCTCGCGAAGACGCTTGGTCACGCGCTTCACGCGGGGCATCGAGCGACGGCCACGCTGCCACCACTCGACCTCTACTGTGTCCCCCCAAAAGGCGTCGGCCGTGTTGTTCTTGGGCACCCGAATCTCGTTTCCGTCGGCCATCCGCACGAACCCGGTGCCCATCCGAGAAACTTGGATGGTGCCTTCGTTGCCTCCAGCCGAGGGGTCAAACTCTGGGGCCGCCATGACGTACCTGCCGCGCCCCAAGTCTTCAAGCTGGCCCTTCTCGGCCAAATCTTCCATGAGCGCCGTCACCGCCCGACGCACGTCGTGGTTGAGGATGCCGAGCGCCCCGGAAATTTGCTTGTGGTTGAGGGCCTTGCCAGCGCGCTGTTTGAAGACGCGGAGGACGGCTTTTCTCAAATCCGTGGGGGAGCCGTAATCCGACCCCCCGTGCATCCCGCGCTGACCCTTGGAGCCCCGCTTGGAAGGTTGCCCTTGACCAGGTCCCTTTCCCACAAACTTGTCGCCACGTTGGCCGCGGCTGCCTTTCCTGCCCATGGCTCAAAGATGCGGCTTGTGGACGAACTTGCACCTCCATGACGACCCGATTTCTCCCCACCGAATGGCGCGACTACGCGTTGCTGGATTCCGGCAATGGCAAACGGCTCGAACGGTTTGGGGAATTGACCTTGGTGCGTCCCGACCCGTTCGCCCTGTGGAAGCCGGCTGGCGACCCGCAAGCCTGGGCCCGTGCCGACGCCAACTTCGAGCCCACGGGCCGCACCCAAGGCAAGTGGCGCTCCGCCCCAGGCACGCCCACCCGTTGGCCGTTGAGGTACCGGTCGGACGCCTTGGATTTGACCTTCGGGCTGGAAACGACCAAATTCAAACACGTCGGACTTTTCCCCGAGCAGGCCGACAATTGGGAGTTCTTGGCGGCCAACATCAAGCCTGGCGACAAGTTCCTCAACCTGTTTGCGTATACCGGGGGCGCGAGCCTTGCCGCACGACAGGTGGGCGCCGACGTCATCCACTGCGACGCCATTCGGCAAGTTGTCGATTGGACGCGCACCAACATGGAACGAAGCGGCCTCGATGGCATCCGTTGGGTGGTGGAAGACGCCATGAAATTCGTAAGACGCGAAGCCAAGCGAGGCAACTCATACCAGGGCATCGTGCTCGACCCACCGACGTGGGGCCTGGGGCCTAAGGGCGAAAAGTGGAAACTTGAAGACCAGCTCCTCGACCTGATCGACGTCGTGGCATCATTGGTTGCGCCCGGGGGGTTCGTGGTCATGAATACGTACAGTGGAATCCCGCCAAGCGCCCTGGAAACCATGTGGTCCCTCGCGTTGCCCGACGCCGCCATCGAAGCGGGGGAACTGTGCCTGAGGGCGACCGCAGGGCACGATTTGTCCACCGGATCGTTGGTTCGCGTCACAAGAAAGTCGTCCCAGCGCATCGCCTACAAAGGCAAGCTCTGAACATCCTTCGGCCGCAAGGGCCGCCCTATTTTTGCGCCATGGCACAGGAAAACGTGATGCTGGGGCTCAAGCTGCCCACAGACCCGCGATGGGTGAAACTCGTGGAGGGCAACATTTCGGAGATCTTGACCGACCACGCTTGGTGCGAGCAGAAGGCCGCGTCCAACGCGATCAGCACCATTGTGCGCTTCCCTGAACTCACCGACCTCGTGGAAGAGCTGACGCGCATCGCCCAGGAAGAAATGGAGCACTTTGGGATGGTCGTCGAGAAGATCAAAGCCCGCGGCTGGACCCTGGGCTACGAGCGCAAAGACGACTACGTCGGGCAGCTCTCCAAGATCATCAAACGAGGCGGGTCGCGTGAAGAACAGTTGGTAGATCGCCTGCTCTTCGCGGCCATGATCGAAGCGCGGTCGTGCGAGCGGTTCAAGATGCTCTCCGAGCGGATGGAGGACCAAGATTTGGCCTCCTTCTACCGCGAGCTCATGATCAGCGAAGCAGGCCACTATACAACCTTCCTCAAATTCGCCCGGCAGTATGGCAGCAGCACCGATGTGGATGCCCGGTGGCAACACTTCCTCGACAAGGAAGCTGAGATCATGAAAGGCTACAGCGTCACAGAGACGATGCACGGCTGACGCCGAACTCGCCCAGCGTCAATCGGACGCCGACGTACACCATGCGTCCGAAAATCGGCGCGTACACCAAGCTGGCGTCCATGTTGTTCTCAAAATCCTGGGACGTGTCATCCAAGGCCAAATGCGAGGCCACGATCGGGTTGGCCTGGCGGTAATTGAAGATGTTCTCCACGCCGAGGTAGAGGTCCGTGCCCGGCTTGAACGTGCGGGAGACCTGGCCGTTGACCACGACGAAGTCGTCCTCCAACGTCGCCGCATTCCGCCCATCGAAAAACTCGTTGGGCCGGGGAATCCGCTGCGGCCCCACCCACTGCACTGTCAGGTCACCCATCCATTGGCCACCTTGGTCGTTGGCCTTGGATGCGTAACTCCACTGTGTGAAGGCGCGGTGCTTGGGCACGTAGGGGTCCAGGAGCGTGCCTGCCGTCTCGGCGTCAAGGCGCTGCGTGGTGGCGTGCACGAAGCGGTACGCCAAACGCATGTCCACACGCCGGTGCACCGACCACCCCAACTCAGCCTGGGCGGTCAACGAACGAGACTCCTGGTCGTCGAGGTTGTAGACGTGCACAGCATGCGGGTCTTGGTCCAGGTCGACCACCGCGCGGTTTTGGAATTCCGTCCAATACCCGTCCAGGGAGAAGTCTGCGTCCCGGTGTCCCAACTTGAACTTGCTCGTCAGGTTGATTCCGGCATTCCAGCCGCGCTCAGGCTCGAGGTCCGCGATGTGCCAAACTCGGTTGCTCGCCCATACCCCAAGCTCTTCCATCAGCACGTTGGGTGTCCGGAACCCCGTGCCCGCCACCATCTTGAAAGAGGTGTTTTCTGTGGCGCTCCATCGCGCGTGCAAGCGGGGGGTAACCACCGTGCCCCAAATGTTGTGCCGATCAACCCGCAACCCGGACACAACCGTCGCCCGAGGGTTGCCCGACCACGTCATTTCCATGAACGCCCCAGGCACACTCTCGGTGCGCGCCAGGCTGTCGGTTGTTGGCAAATCCTCTGGCACCGCCGGGGCGCTCCATGTGCCTGACTCGTCGAAGTCGTCGTAGAGGTAGCTCACCCCCGCCGAGAAGGACCGATCTGGCGACCCCATGAAACCGCTTCTCAGGATTTTGCATCGAAACGTGTTTTGGATGCCGTCGTATGTCCGCACCCCGAAGTGATGCTGGTGGCGGTGCGTCGACAGCGACCACTGGCTGCCCCACGACCGGCCTTCCTCGCCCGGCAAGACGTATCCCACCTTGGCTTGCACCTCGGCACGCTGGACGTCGGTGTCCATGGTCCAACGAGGAGGCACATCACCCCCCAGCATGCCGCCCTCGCGTTGCATGTCCACGGCGGACAGCACAATGTTGGCGCGCATCCCTCGGTCCCCAATGAACCGCCACTCGTTGCGAACCACAAAATCTTCTTGCAAGGGCATGTCCAAAAACCGGTCGTTGTTCCGGTCGTTTTCTTGCTGCCTGAATTCGCCATGGGTCATGACCACCGTGGTCCACCTTCTCGACACGTCATGCCTGCTGACGTGGTTGAACTCCGTCCGACCGCCCATGCCATAAAACAGGTTCAAATGGAAGGGTTCCGCGGTCTCGGCGTTGCGGTGGGCGACGTTGATTTGGCCTGTGAAACTCTCGTAGCCCGACGCCACGGTCCCCACCCCTTTGGAAATGTAGATGCTCTCAATCCAAGGACCCGGGATGAAGCTCATCCCTTGAACCACGTTCAAGCCGCGCGGGCCTGGCAAATTATCGACGAGCAACTGGGTGTACTTCCCCGCAAGGCCCAGCATGTGAATCTGACGTGTGCCAGTCACCGCATCTGTGAAGCTCGCGTCCACCGACGCATTCGTTTCAAACGCCTCACTCAAATTGCAACACGCCGCCTTGCAGAGTTCCTGGCGGCTGAGTTGTTGGATGTTGATGGGGTCGAGCAGCGACACGCTCTGGGACCGCTCCTCAAAGACGATGTCGGCAGACTGCAACAGCACGCCAGGCTCAAGCGGCACCTCCAGATAGTCCTCCCCGCTGTAGAGCACATCCACTGTGGTGTAGCCCACCATGCTCACCCGCAGCGTGTCGGGGTTGCGTCGAGGCCGGATCTGGAAAAACCCAAACGCGTCGGTTGTCGTGCCCTCTGCACTGCCCTTCCACATCACAGTGGCACCAGGAAGAGGGTCGAAAGGTGTTTTGCCGACGTGTTCACCGGGCGCATGGTTGTGTTCTGAATGGTCTTCAGGGGCGAAAACTTTGCCCCGCAGGGAACCTTGTGCCGACACCGCGCCTGTGTTCACAAAGGCCAGGGCGCAAACCAAGATCTTGCCGCGCATTGACGTCAATGCTCGTGGTCTTGGGTGGGGCATGAGGCGTGCTCACGGTACTTGCAACAGCCGTGCAAGTTGACATACACATCGTCGCTGGCTTTGAACTTGTCCGTGTCGTGGCCCACCGAGGTGGCCAACTTGTGGAGGCGCTCCTCGTCCCATTTTTTGGCCCTGTAGACCACGTGCAAGGTGTGCTTGTCGAGGTCGTAATCTGCGGCCACGATGCCCTTTTGATCGTATGCTTCCTCAATGCGGTTCTCGCACATGCCACAAAGGCCAGACACCCCAAACGTCAATTCAGCCTTCTGCGCCCATCCCGACTGGGCTGAAGTCAAACACACAAGCGCAAAGAGAAAACGTAACAGCATACCATAAAGGTACAATAGTCCGTTCAAAAAGATTTGTCACTCAGGTCACTCGCCTGTCAAAGACGAGCTCAAGAAGTCGCGGTTCATGCGCGCGATGTTGTTCAGGTCAATGCCCTTGGGACACTCCACGGCACACGCACCTGTGTTGGTGCAGTTGCCGAAGCCCTCCTTGTCCATCTGCTCCACCATGCGGGTGACGCGGCGCTTGCGCTCGGGCTGGCCCTGTGGAAGCAAAGCGAACTGACTCACCTTGGCCGAAACAAACAACATCGCCGAGGCATTCTTGCAGGTGGCCACGCAGGCACCACATCCGATGCAGGTCGCCGCACTGAACGCTTCATCTGCGTCAGCCTTGGGGATGGGAATGGCATTGGCGTCTAGCGTCTCGCCGCTGGTGTTCACCGACACATAGCCACCCGCTTGAATCACACGGTCAAACGCGCTGCGGTCCACCGCCAAATCCTTCACCACAGGGAAGGCTGAGGCACGCCATGGCTCGATGGTGATGGTGTCTCCGTCCTTGAACGAGCGCATGTGCAATTGGCAGGTGGTCACCCCGCGTCCCGGACCGTGGGCCTCGCCGTTGATGAACATCGAGCACATGCCACAAATGCCTTCGCGACAGTCGTGGTCAAACACCACAGGATCGCCGCCTTCGCGGATGATCTTGTCGTTGAGCACATCCATCATTTCAAGGAAAGACATGTCGCCGGTCACGCCCGCGAGCTGGTGTGGCTCGAGTCGTCCTTTGTCTTCTGGGCCGTCTTGGCGCCAAACTTTGAGCGTCAGATTCATCGTTCTGGGTCTTCCTGATTATTTGTAGCTACGCTGCTTCAATTCAATGTTGTCGTACACAAGCTCCTCCTTGTGCAGCTCGGCATCCTTGGGCGACCCTTTGTGCTCCCATGCACTCACAAACGTGAATACGTCATCGCGGCGCAGGGCCTCGCCCTCCTCAGTTTGGTGCTCATCACGGAAGTGTCCGCCGCAGCTCTCCTCACGCTCAAGCGCATCCTTGCACATCAACTCTCCCAATTCGATCAAGTCCGCCACACGACCAGCCTTGTCCAATTCAGGGTTGTATCCATTCAACTTGCCCGGCACACGCACCTTGGCGTAGAACTCCTCGCGCAATGCAGAGATGTCCGCGATGGCCTGGGTCAAGTCTTCCCGGTTGCGGGCCATGCCACAGTTGTCCCACATGATGCGGCCCAACCGGCGGTGGAAATCGTCCACCGGGGTGTCGCCATCGTTGCCGATGAACTTCTCCAAGCGTTCCTTCACAGCCGCTTCCGCTTCCATGAATTCAGGAGTGTCGTTCGCAACCGCCCCGGTCCGAATGTCGTCAGCGAGGTAGTCGCCGATCGTGTAAGGCAACACGAAGTACCCGTCGGCCAAGCCTTGCATGAGCGCCGAAGCCCCCAAACGGTTGGCGCCGTGGTCGGAGAAATTGGCCTCTCCAGCCGCGTACAACCCAGGCACGGTGGTCATGAGGTTGTAGTCGACCCACAAACCGCCCATGGTGTAGTGCACCGCGGGATAAATCTTCATGGGTGTCTCGTACGGGTTGTCGTCCGTGATCTGGCGGTACATGTCAAACAGGTTGCCGTACTTCGCCTTGACCACAGACTTCCCAAGATCCCGAATTTTCTCGTCGCTGGGGTTCTCGAGGTTCATCACGTTCGCCTCGGTCTTGCCGTAACGCTCAATGGCGCTGGCGTAGTCCAAGAACACGGCCTCGCCGGTCTCGTTCACCCCAAACCCAGCGTCGCAACGCTCCTTCGCGGCACGCGACGCCACGTCACGTGGCACCAAGTTTCCGAACGCCGGATAGCGGCGCTCGAGGTAGTAATCGCGGTCTTCCTCTTTGATTTCTGTCGGCTTCATCGTCCCCTTGCGCACGGCCTCGGCGTCTTCGGCCTTGGCTGGCACCCAGATCCGCCCGTCGTTGCGCAACGATTCGGACATCAGTGTGAGCTTGCTTTGGTAGTGGCCACTTACCGGAATGCAGGTGGGGTGGATTTGCGTGAAGCACGGGTTGGCCATGTAGGCGCCCTTCTTGTGGGCTTTCCAGGCTGCACTGACGTTGGAACCCATGGCGTTGGTGCTCAAGAAGAACACGTTGCCGTAACCGCCTGAAGCCAACACCACGGCATGCGCGCTGTGACGCTGAACCTCACCGGTGACCAGGTTTCGGGCGATGATGCCGCGGGCTTTGCCATCCACGATCACCACATCCATCATCTCGTGACGGTTGTACATCTTCACCTTGCCCTTGGAAATCTGGCGGCTCAACGCCGAGTATGCGCCAAGCAGAAGCTGCTGGCCAGTCTGGCCTTTCGCATAGAACGTGCGGCTCACCTGCACCCCTCCAAACGAACGGTTGTCGAGCAAGCCTCCGTACTCACGGGCGAAGGGCACGCCTTGTGCCACGCATTGGTCGATGATGCTCGTGCTGACTTCTGCCAAACGGTGCACGTTGGACTCACGACTGCGGTAGTCGCCTCCTTTGACCGTGTCGTAGAAAAGGCGGTGCACTGAGTCGCCGTCGTTCTGGTAGTTCTTGGCGGCGTTGATGCCTCCTTGGGCCGCGATGGAGTGTGCACGACGAGGGCTGTCTTGGAAACAAAACGCCTTCACGTTGTACCCCATCTCAGCCAGCGACGCTGCCGCAGAGCTGCCTGCCAATCCCGTGCCCACCACAATCACGTCGATCAGACGCTTGTTGGCCGGGTTGACCAGGCGAATGTTGTTTTTGTGGTTGGTCCACTGGTCCGCCAAGGGGCCTTGGGGGGTCTTTGAATCAAGCATGGGTTCAGCCTTGGGTCATGAAGAGGTACAAAGGGATGGACGCGAACGCGAGTGGCACCGCCACCGCAAACGCCTTGCCCACCATTTCAATCCAGCGGGTGTAGATCTCGTGGCGCACCCCGAGACTTTGGAATCCGCTTGCGAATCCATGCCAAAGGTGGAAGCCCAAGGCCGCCATTCCCAAAACGTAAAGCGCCACGGCCGCCGCGGCCATGTTGTTGACGGCAGGGTTGAAGTAATCGAGCACCACAGTGTAAAGGTCCTTCAACGCCACGCCGTCCACCATTTGGGTCGGCATTTCACTGAAATGCATCTTCCACCAGAAATTCTGCATGTGGGTGACAATGAACACCAACACGATGGTGCCGAGGACCGCCATGTTGCGGCTGCTCCAGCCGGAGTTGGCCGATCCCTTTTCCATTTCGTACCGCTCCGGACGAGCCTTGCGGTTCTGCATCGTCAGCACCACACCGTCCACCAAGTGGAACAGCACGCTGGCGTAAGTCAGATAAGAAAGCACCTTGACCGCGGGGAAGGTGGTCATGAACAGAGCGTACTCGTTGAAAGCTGTCTGGCCCTCCTCGCCAGGGATGAAAAGCTGAAGGTTTCCGAGCAGGTGTCCCACCAGAAAAAGGCAAAGAAAAAGGCCTGTCAGGGCCATGGCATATTTCTTCGCGATGGAAGATTTCAAGATTCCAGAAGAGCTCATTGCGTGGGGCATAAGTAGGTTTCTCAAAAATACGCCACCCCAGCCCGGGCGCCAAGCAGAACCATTCTAGACTGCAATGCAGGGGAAAGAAACGGGGAAGGCCCGACATGGACCCTCCCCTTGCGGTCACGCTTGAGCCGAACGTTTCTCCAACATGAGCATCTCGTTGGCCACCACTTCCGTGATGGAACGGGTCTGCCCTTCTCCATCCTCGTACGTCCGGTACGTCAACCGCCCCTCGACCGCAATTTCCAGGCCCTTCCTCAGGTGTTGACCTGCCACTTCTGCCAGACCGCCCCAAGCGACCACGTCGTGCCACTGGGTGCGTTCCACCTTCTCTCCTTCCTTGTTGCGAAAGTGTTCGTTGGTCGCCAAGGGAAACCGGGCTTTCACCTTGCCGTCTTCGAAGGTGATGGTCTCAGCGTCTTTGCCGAGTCGTCCAATCAATTGGACTTTGTTGCGCAATGCATTCATGGATGTGTGTTTGATGTCTGGGGGCAAACTTCCGGAGCTCCTTTGCCCCTTGGCGGAGGAGTTCACAGGCGTGGATACGGGCTTTGCGGGCGCTACCTTTGCGGCCCATGAAAGACGTACGCGTTCGCTTTGCCCCCAGTCCCACCGGCCCCTTGCACATGGGCGGTGTCCGGACGGCGCTTTACAACTGGTTGTTTGCCCGCGCCCACGGCGGCACCTTCATCCTTCGCGTCGAAGACACGGACCAAGGGCGCTTCGTGGACGGCGCAGAGGCCTACATCGAAGAGGCCTTGTCGTGGTGTGGGTTGACGCCGGATGAAGGCGTCCAAGCCGGGGGCGATTGTGGGCCTTACCGTCAGAGCGAGCGCACCGCATTGTACCAAGACGCCGTGCAAGCCTTGTTGGACCGAGGGCTGGCCTATGAGGCGTTCGACACGCCAGACGAACTGAACGAGTTGCGCAAGGCCGCCGAACCCGACGTGTGGCAGTACGACGCCACCACACGAGGGGGGCTGCGCAACCGTTTGGCTCTTGGTGCCGATGAAGTGGCCCAGCTCAAGGCAGATGGGGTGCCGTTTGTGGTTCGGTTCAAGACGCCTGAGTCGGACGAAGCCGTGGTCTTCGAAGACGCCATTCGAGGGGAGGTGAGCTTCCAAACGGCCGTGCTCGACGACAAGGTGCTGATGAAGGCGGATGGCCTTCCCACGTACCACTTGGCGAACGTGGTCGACGACCACCACATGCGCATCTCCCACGTCATCCGCGGGGAAGAGTGGCTCCCAAGCGCGCCCTTGCACGTGTTGTTGTACCGGGCATTTGATTGGGATCACCCTGTTTTTGCGCACTTGCCTTTGATCCTCAAACCCACCGGAAACGGCAAGCTCAGCAAGCGAGACGGCGACGCGGGCGGGTTCCCTGTGTTCCCCACAAATTGGACCGACCCCAAGAGCGGCGACACCTGGCCGGGATACCGTGAGCAGGGGTACGCGCCTGAGGCGTTCGTGAACATGCTCCTCATGTTGGGGTGGAACCCAGGCGACGAGCGCGAGCTGTTCACAGCCGACGAGGCAGCCAAGGAGTTTTCGCTCGACCGTGTGGTCAAAAGCGGCGCGCGCTTCAACCCTGACAAAGCCAAATGGTTCCAGGAACAGCACCTCCGTGGTGCTGACCCGGAAACTCATTTGGCCGCACTGCAACAGCTCGCCGCCGACAAAGGACTGGGTTGGGATAAAGCGGCCTGCACGCAGGTTTTGGACATGATGCTTGAGCGCGTGGCATTCTTGCAAGACA
>MDSV01096405.1_pt1 | contig 15908 bp, 11 predicted proteins | sample 810851 | NCBI WGS metagenome assembly MDSV01 (sample SAMN05326640, study PRJNA326480) | marine metagenome | isolation source: seawater | place: Atlantic Ocean: North East | collected 2012
CTACTATTCCAAACACAATAAGACTACCAATCGCAACTCCATAAACACTAATTAATTCAACACTATTTTCCATTCTTAATGCAGTTTCTGATGAAAACCAACCAATAAAGAATGGGATGATCGTATTTATTGAAAGTACTAAAGCAGCTAATATTGCAGCTACTGTAGGGTTGATGAAGATACTTCGATAATATTTCTTAATAATACTTTTAACATTCATAACATAGACTTCATTTGTTTTAATACTTGTATCAAGCATACTAAATCTAATTACAGAATTTGTAAGTTCTAGATACATAACCAAACTTACAGCATATAGTACCACAAGTAACATTTCCATCCATGTATTTTCATCTAAATTGAATACATCTCCTTCTCCACTACCCCATGCAAGAGTAACTTGACTTGATGCAAATCTTAATCCAAAGAATATGAACAATAAATAAGATGCAAGCATCCACCTTGGATCTCTTGCTTTAATTGAATAAACACCAATTAATCCTGCTGCAGTTAGTACAAGTAAATGCATAATATTTGTGAAAACACCAGTTCCAAGTATTGTTTGCCATATTGTACCGCTTGATGGAGTTGTAAGAAATGTAAGGAATGTAAGTATGAATAATACTCCATAGGCAGAAAGTTGTAAATTTTTAACCATTTTATCTGCAGGTAAAAACTTGACTCTTGGGACAATTGGCCCACCTAATAGACTTTCAACGAATGAAGGAACTTGAACTTCAGGAATTGCATCTTTTGGGATTTCAGTACCACTTTTCATAGACCCTGCTGCTTTTTTTCTACTAGGTGCAGCTGCTCTTACAGTTTTACCATCGTAAAGATGAGCAGTAGTACTGTTCTGATTTGGATTTGGAATTTGTGGTGTAATTTTATTTCCTGCACTCATTTTTTCACCTCAAAATCCTCTTGCACCAGCAAGTGCTGTTGACAATAACATGTCAGGTTCCCAATCACAAATAAATACGCCCATTGAACGTAATTCTGAGATTAAAACATCTCTTTCAGTTTTCAAAACTTCATATCCAACAGAATCTAATCTTCTAGCATCAAATTCAAATTCTAAACTAGAAGGAGAGAGTACTGTAACATCAAAATTTCTAGCCCTCATATCTCTCAATGCATTTACTATTGTAGGATCTGATTCAAGGTTAGAAAGTACGATAATCGGACTTCCTTTATTGATATGAGGAAGTATTCTATTGACTACCACTTGTAATGGTACTTCTCCTCTTGCCATTGCTCCTGCTAATTTTGTTAAGATGACATAAAGTTGTTTTTTCCCAGTATCTCTGTCTACGCTTACAATTTCATCGCCATATACAACCACTCCTACAGAATCACGTCTTGACAAGAAATACTTTGCAAGGCTAGCAGCTGCTCTTGTGGAGTAAACCAAAGCATTCCTACTAACTGGACCAGTTTCTGCAACAGATCTACTATCAACGATTAAAATAATGTCACTTACAGCATCTCTCTCTCTTTCATTTACCATCAATTTACCACTTCTCGCATAAGCAGACCAATTGATTGCTCTGAACGAGTCTCCATCGAAATACTCACGGAGAGAGTAGAATTCAGAACCAGGCCCTGGTTGTCTGATGTTTACAGCACCAGTAAATATTTTTGGAACTTTACTTTTAACAAATGTATCTTTCAAATCCTCCATTTTTGGAAATACTAGAAAATCATCATAAATTTGCACTTCTTTTTCTTTATGGAACATTCCAAATGTATCTTGCATTCTAATAGAAACAGGACCGATTGTATAGAAACCTCGTAGAGGAGTTTCTATTGTATATTCAATAAAAGTCTCTCTTCTTGGACCTAATTCCATAATTATGTAATTTGCACCTTCTTTAATTCTCATTACTTCTGGAACCCTGTCTCTAACTTCTACAATTTTAGATAACGAACTTTTATTTTGTACCCTTAGTGTTACTTTTACTTCTCCATCTTCAAATAATCTTGCAGAAGATAATTTTCTCATTGCAACAATGTTTGAAAATGCTATGCCTTCTTCTCCATCCCATTCATTTGAACGTTTTCCGCTAGCAGCAACATCAGCATGGCCACTAAATAGTGCGGCATAAGTCAAGAAAACAAAGATTACCACAGCAACTGAAACTAATTGCTGATTTCTTAATGTCAAACCTAAAAGGTACATTGCAAGTGCAAGACTTGCAAACATTGCAGACTTGCGACTCCATGCCATAACTAATACCCCATAGTAAATCTAAATGATTCAAACAGTAGGTACTGGAACTTCTCTAAGGATTGTTTGAACTACTTCACTTGGCTCAAGGCCTTTAATTTGATGTTCTGGTTTTAAAATTATTCTGTGAGAGATTGCAAGTGTTGCTACTGCTTTAATATCGTCAGGAGTTACAAAGTCTCTTCCACGCATTGCAGCTGCAGCACGAGCAGTTTTCAGTAGTGCTTGGGAACCTCTAGGTGAAGATCCAACAAGAACACGAGGATCTTCACGAGTTCTAGATACAAGTTCTACCATATACATTCTTAGTGCAGGATCAAGATATACATCTTCACATGCTTGTTGCATTGCAATTACTCTTTGAGGATCTGTAATGACTTCTACATCCACACCATCCTTTTTACGTGTAATACGTCTTGAAAGGATTTCATCTTCATCTGCACGGTCAGGATATCCAACACTCATCTTAAACATGAAACGGTCAAGTTGAGCTTCTGGAAGAGGATAAGTACCTTCTTGTTCTACAGGATTTTGTGTAGCCATTACAATAAATGGTGCAGGTAATTTGTGTGTTATAGTACCAATAGTAACTTGTTTTTCTTGCATAGCTTCTAACAAAGCAGCTTGAGTTTTTGGTGGAGCACGATTAATCTCATCAGCTAATAATAGATTACAGAAAATTGGACCAGGTTTAAACGTAAATTCGCCCTTTTTTGCATCGTAAATATTTGTACCTGTAATATCAGCAGGAAGTAAATCTGGTGTAAATTGTACACGCTTAAAGTCACAACCTAAAGCATCAGCAAATGTGTTTGTCATTAATGTCTTTGCTAATCCTGGATAATCTTCGAAAAGTAGATTTCCGTTAGAAAGAATATTAATCATAACATTGTCAATTACATGTGCTTTACCAATAATTACTTTTTGTACTTCAGCAGAAAGTGCTTGTGATATTGCTCCTACTGCTTTCAATCGTTCTCTTACTTCGGGACTGCTTTGATGCTTTGGCTGAGCAGCTACAGGTGCAGCAGGTGCAACTGGCGTTGGCATAGCTGGCATAGCTGGTGTTGGCATAGCTGGTGCTGGCATAGCTGGTGCTGGCATAGCTGGTGCTGGCATAGCTGGTGCGGGCATTCCCGGTGTAGGCATTCCTGGTGGTGGTGGTGTTTGTTGCATTTTTTTTTCCTCCATTTTTTTATTTACCCCATCGTCTGATGGTTCGCATTAGTTCCCGGAGTTCGTCAGGGGTATAAGTGCGATTCCTAGAAAACGCTAATTCTACGAGCCTAGGATCTTTAATCATACTTTGAACTTCAGCAGGTGTTTTCATTGTCATCTCATCGCGAGTAAGGTCATGAAATAGCCTAACTTTATTCATTAATGCTTCTCGAATTCTTTGGTGATGTTCTTCTGGTAGTACCTTTTTCGGCCTCTCTCTAAATCTAGTTAAATCAAATACGTGTCTCCAATTTTCTTTATCGGGAACTACCATTACTGAAATTGCTAGTAACGCAATCATATTTAGCAATATTAACCATTTTAGCCATGTATCTGAGGTAAGCAAAACAATTGTACTCATAGTTTCAGAAAATGGTTCTACTAGTGGACTAGAAGAATGTCTACTTTCATCAAATACAACATTAAATTCTTCTGGATGTGAAGTGATGACATTTGATAATTCTTGATTGTCAAATTCCATCATGTCAAAAATAAGAGTTTCAAAATATGCGCTGTTTCCTTGCCATTCATCGGGCCCAGTCATTATTTGAGAAGTCCAACAAGGTCTTGCATCAACACCTAAATGTAAACAAAATGATTCTCTTCCTGTTTCCTTGGCTTCTCCAGAATCCCATAGGTAGTTAGCAAATGCACTTTGCCCTGCTACGAAGACAATTGATCCAGTAACTTCAATTTCATCATATGTGCCTAGTTCAGGCATGTCTATTGCCTTTTGATTTGGATAATCTATCCTCACAATTAATCCATTTTCACCAGGACCTAGTACTCTATTTCGCTCATTGTCTATGTTTCTATCTCCAACATTATCTAAAAATGCATCAGGAGATGCAGATGCTAAAACATGAACATTTCTTTCAACATAATCTTTTGAATTTTGATCCTCGCTTTCTCCTTCTCCTGCAGTAAGGACTTGAATTGCGATAGGCATATCAAACATTACAGGCATAACACATGAATCAATACCTCCTTCATATTGTGCAGATTGTTCAGCATTACATCCTTTGTTTTTTTCTTGAACTTCTTTTTGTACACTTGCTAAAGCCCAAATGTTTTGTTGATCTTGATTTTCACTAATTTCTCCGTTGGATAAATTAGTAACAGAATAGAAGTTAGAACCATCTAATAATCCTCCATATGCATCATTATATTGAACTCCAAATTTATCTGCAACAACTTGTGCATTAGTGTTATTTGATGCAACAATCACTTTTCCACCTTTATTTGTAACGAAATCATATATGGCATCAGCTTCAGTAATTGTAATTGGTTTTTCAGGTGCAACAACAAGTAACATAGTTCTATGTGGCTCTTTCCAATCATTTACAAGCATAGGAGTAGACATTGTATTCGCAACATTGTATCCAGCATCTAAATATCTTGGAGTTGATTCACCTAAATCTGAAGCCATCAAATCTAATTGTCTCCATTGTAAATTATTAGATTCCTCTGTGACATAAGCACTGTATAACGTATCTTTACCAGATGAAAATATTGAAATGAGAACAAAGGATAATAATAGAGTAACAATGAATCCAACAAATAGTGCTGATTCAAGTTTTATTTTTGATTTCTCTCCATCCATTTTTTCACCAATTTAATCCGATTAACGTATACCCCACACATTTAGGTTTCAAATAGGTTGCCTTAGAGCGTTTGTATTGAAATTAGAGTTTCAAAACTAAATATTTAGTATCATTTCCGCCTTATTAGCACTGTGGCGCATAAAATGCTCATAATTGTCAGTGAAAACGGGAACCCTGGAGTAAAATTACTAGAAACTTTATCTTCATCATTGTTATCTGAATTTGAATTTGAATCTCCACTATCAATATTGCCATCTGAACTACTTGATTTTCTAACCTCAAAATTAATTTTATCTTCAGCAGGTGATGTATTTTCGTCTGCTTTAATTGAACCAGAGGAACTTAGCATTATTGTGAGATCACAAGTTTTTGAAGGGTGTGATAATGGTGCTTTTAATGTAACAGATATTGTTTTCATCCCGCTTTGCCCTTCTAGTGCAGCATCTATGGAAACATCATTTAAGTTGGCTATATTAGAAATGTCTAATTGAGGGCATGCTTTAGATTCGAACATTGCTTCTGCTGTCAAATCCATACCATTTCCTATGTTTTTAACTTCTATATTCATGTTTAATTCAGTACCTGCATTCATTGCTCCACCAGGTTCATCTATCTCGATTTCAAAACCTCTAATACTTGGGATTGTTAGTTCTCCAGAAATAGTTTTTGGATCTTCAAATGCCGCAGGGAAACCTGCATAAGTCTCTATTGTTACAGTAATTGAAAAACTTTCACGCTTTTCTGCTCTGAAATTTAAAACCTCTACATTACTAAATTCCAATGTAAATGTCTCATTTTCTCCCGCATTGATTGAAGTGGAACTAATCTCTTCTGTTGTTGCTCCAAATGCTTCATCGAATTCAAAACGAACGCCTATGTCAATTTGATATTCGTTATGTACCCAAAAATTTACAGAAGCATCTCCATCATCATCTAATTCTATTGTGACATTTTCACCTTCATTAAATCCAATATTCCAGTCTCCTCCTGCGAATATATCATCTAAGTCTGGTTGTGCTGAAACAGGTTGAATACAAAAAAGAGGTATTAAGATTAGAACTGCACAAATGAGCGTACTAGACTTCATGTTAATTCCCCCTTCAAACCGTCCAATGCTTTCTTACATAAGACTTCAACCATCTTTTTCCTATAATTTGGTGGAAATGTAGTATTATTTACAGGTTTAACATCAAGTCGGAGTTTAATCGCAATTTCATCAATTGTAGATTTATTGATTAAAGCATCATTTGTAATATTATCATGTAATCTTGGAATTGATTCTAGTGCAGTAGTGGCAATACGTAAGTCTAAACCATCATCAGGAGATTGAGCAGAATACCTCCAAGCAGCAGCAACTCCAGCTTCAGGGAAATCCCAACTATCTCTCAAACTTAATTTTTGATAATCGCCTTTCCAATTATTAGCGTCTTCACTTATAGTGAGATGAGTAATGATCTCTCCCTGTTTCAATACGTTTCGTTTTATTCCATCTAATTCAAAGAATTCAGATAAAGGCATATTACGTGAACCATCAGGCCCACATAAGTGTATTTGAGCATTTAATACCATTAAAGAAGGGGCTAAATCTGCTTGATAAGTAGCAACACATAATTCATTTTGATTAGCAATTACTCTACAATCTGCAGAAGTATCGCAATCACATTTATGGCACCAATCAATACTTCGTCTCCATTCTTCTGCTTGATTATACCAAAAACATCTTGTGTCAAGAGCAATATTGCCTCCTACAGTACCAGATTGCCTAATTAATACAGATGCAATACTTGCCGCTGCTTTTCTTATGATTGAATGTGTATCTTCGAAATTAGCTAAATCATGTAGTCTTACCATTGCACCAATGTGATTTGAATCTAGGTGGAATAAATCCTCAATTAGTGCTAAAGAAATTACATTTGGTTTAGTATTCAAATGCCATTTGTAATTTGGAAGCAAATCTGTCCCTCCAGCAATCCAATCAAATTGTTCATTATTTTGGATAAATCCTGAAGAAATTTCAATTGCTTCTTCAATTGTAGTAGGTTGGAATAACTTGAATGGTGGTGTCTTCATTAAGCATCATCTCCTTTTTTCATGTACCTAACTTCTTGATGTTTCCAAGCACTTCCTGCTAATCTAGGTTTAGTGAGGTATTCTTCGGATGGAGTTACAGAAAGAGTCCAATTCTCATCTTGTTCTTCAGGAGGTATTGTTGAAACTTTACCAAATAATGTGCCATTATAATATGGTTCACGTTCAGTATTTAATTTTCTTTCCTGATCCCTATTTCTATGTTGAATAGTCCTCTCATCTAATGTTTTTTGTAATTCACTATGTTCCAATGTAGGATTTGGTAAATCAAGAGGTGATTTAATATCTAAAACTTTCATTTTCTTTTCTATTTGCTTATACAATTTATCAGGTGTAATGGGTAATTCATTTGTTCTTATTCCGATTGCATCGTAAACAGCATTACATACAGCAGGTAATATGGGTAGGAGTGGTCCCTCTCCAGCTTCTTTTGCTCCAAATGGCCCTTCTGGGTCGTTACTTTCAACAATAATTGGCACTACTTCAGGCATTTCATGAACTGTTGGAATTTTATAATCAAGAAGATTTGGATTCAATAAACTTCCATTTCTCCCATATTTCATTTCTTCAGTAAGAACTTGGCCTAATCCCATATGGCATGAACCAATTATTTGTCCTTCAACAGATAATGGGTTTAATGCTCTTCCACAATCATGTGCTGCCCAAACTTTGATTACTTTTGTAATTCCAGTTTCAGGATCTACTTTCACTTCCGCTGCATAGGCTGAAAACGAATATGCTGGTGCTAATCCTGCTGCTGCTCCTTTGTGAACTCCACCCATAGGAGGAGTTCTATAAGCACCAGAACTAACTAATGCTCCTCTGTCTTCTTGTGCTTTATGTAATGCTTCTAAATAAGACACACCAACAGCAGGATCCTTTTTCTGATATATTCTTCTATCACCAATTACTAAAGAATCCTTACTAACATTGCAAATTTCTGCTGTAGCTTTCAATAATTCTTCTCTAATTTCTATAGCCGCAGAAATTGCAGCATTAGCATTCATGAAAGTAACTCTGGAACTATATGACCCTAAATCTACAGGTGATGTGTCTGAATCTCTTGATTTAACTCTGATCATTTCAATAGGAACTCCTAGAACTTCAGATACACTCTGCGCAACAACAGTATCACTACCTTGACCAATATCAGCAGCACCAGTATGGATTGTAACTCCTCCATCCATATCAATTTTCAAATGAACAGTTGCATGAGGGAATTTGTTTGGGTCCCAATGAATTGGTAATCCACTACCTGATATGAAAAAACCACAACCAATCCCTATTCCGTGACCTAAGGGTAATTTCCTGAATTTTTGCTCCCAATCACATGCTTCTCTAACTCTTTCAAGACATTCTCTCATTCCTATACTAGTGATTCTAAAACCTGTAATTGTTGAAGAATGTGGAGGTAATAAATTTGCTAATCTAAATGATATTGGATCAACTTCTAGTTGCGTACAAATATCATCAATTCCTAATTCAACAGCACATCTACTGTTAACTGCTCCATGACCTCTCATTGCTCCAGATGCAGGTTTATTGGTCCAAACTCGAGCACCAGTATAATGAAATGAGCCAATTTCATATGGGGCAGTATGTAAAACTCCATTGTAATAAGTAGTAACATGTCCGAAAGATGCGAAAGCTCCCCCATCAATCAAAGCATCAGTTTCAATACCACAAATTCTAGCATTATCATCAACATGTACATTCATCTCAATTTGTGAGGGGTGTCGTCCTCTATTGGTGTAGAACACTTCATCTCTATCAAATGTAATTCTTACAGGTCTACCCGTTTTTCTCGCTAATATTGCAGCACACATTTCATGAGGAAAAGGATCAGATTTTCCTCCAAATCCGCCGCCCACAAATGTTCTGTGGACATTGATTTGATGCATTGGAATTTTCAAGACATCTGCAAGAGATCTATGTACGTAATGAGGTACTTGCTGAGGGGTATAGAGTGTTAACCTTCCAGAAGGTTCCCAATTTGCCACTACAGCATGCGGTTCTGTAAATCCATGATTAACTCCAGCAAATTTCCATTTTTCTTTAGATGATGCATGAGGTTTTTTCATACCTTCAAAATTTCCAAACTCTTGAAAGACTCTTTTTTGAACATTACTTTGGCCGATATGGTATTTTCCTCTATCGTGGATTGGTTCTTCGACATTATCCAAACTTTTTTTCATATTATGTATTGGCTTAAGAATTTCATAGTCTACTTTTATTTTACGTAAGGCTTCTAGTGCTGTTGCTTCATTTTCAGCCGCAACACATGCCACTAAATCGCCCACATGTCTTACTTTATCTACAGCCATTGCATGTTCATCTTTGGTTACTGGCAATACACCAAACAAATCTGTATGTTGCTGCCCAGTTTCAATTGCTAATACTCCTGGGATGGCTTCTGCTTCAGAAGTATCTATACTTCTAATTCTTGCGTAATGATGAGGTGAACGCAAAATACGTCCAATTAATTCATTTGGAATTCTAATGTCGTCTCCATATTTTGCTTGTCCTGTAACCTTCCAATTTGAGTCAACTAATGGAGTTCTTTTTCCTACAGAACTGCCTGTTAGAAGATGATCATGTCTATTTTTTCCCTTAGGTTGAGGTCTTTTGCCACCTTCACTTTCAGGAATCATCTCTAAATCTCTTAATTTACTGAAAGGTTCCCTTCCTCCACTACCTGGTTTTGCAAATGGAAGTTTTCCAGGTTGTTGTCGGTAACCTTTGATTTCTTTTGACATAAATAAACCTCATTCTTGAACTCGATCAATCCCTGGGTGTGGATCTATTTTTGCAGTAGTGTTATCTTCAACTTCTTCTTTGGAATTTAAGATATTAGCAGCAGCATGTACTGATTCAATAATTTGTTGATATCCAGTACAACGGCATAAATTACCTTCTATTGCATCTTTAATTTCCTTATCATCAGGATTATTATTCTCATTAAGTAATGCCGAAATAACCACAAGAAAACCAGGTGTGCAAAATCCACATTGACTTCCACCGCATTCTGCAAATGTTTTTTGAATTGGATGTAGATGTGCACCATCTGCTAGCCCTTCAACAGTAGTAATCTCTTTTCCTTTTGTTTCTGCAGCTAAGGTTAAACAAGATAATTTTGGAACACCATCAATAAGTACTGCACAACAACCACATGTCCCTAAATCACACCCTCTTTTAACTCCCAACATTCCAGTTGAATCTCTTAAAACATCTAGTAAAATAGCGTTTGAATCAATGTTGATATTATCAAAAATTCTACTATTAATTATGGCATTCCAACTAGCTTTTTCCCCTGTGGGAATCATTGGTACGTGAGGTGTGTTCGACATTCCAGACATACATACCACATAGAGTAAACACTTGAGTCTTGCCAATGAAACCTTCGAAATTAACCCCAATATGCTTCTCTTATTTGTTGATTTACATCCATACAAGCAACAACATCAGAGGACCTATTTGGCATTGAATTAGTGCCATTCAGGTGTTCTATCATTGGAATAACATTTTCTTCATTAACTACTCCCCAACCTACTTGTGTGCAAGGTAAGATTGGAGACATTGGAGTGGTTCCAGAAGTAGGATCCCAAGAGGTAAAACTTGGATACCATCCAGATAAATTTAATGCATCTCTAATGTCATCATTTGTCATTGTAAATGTGCCATTTTCTCCCATTGTGCCATTTACAAGAAGCCCATCTCTTGCTATGGGATCTGCTCCAGCTGAATCATCATTAAATTCTGTTCTCAGGTGCTGAATAACCTTTGACAATAGGCCAGCAGTTCTTGGTGTGGCAAAACTAGTTCCTGAAGTTTCATGATATCCATCAATATCATCATGATTTGGTAATACTTGAGTCCAATCAGCAGCGACATCAGGGTATGAACCACTCATGGTTTCCTTTTGATCATCACCCTCTTCTGCATATCCAGAAACTCCTATACTCCATGGTGGTCCTGCAGTACTGTCTTGTACAGCAGGGCTTGGAGTGTTATCTGCAGCCCCAGTGTGTATTTTCTTCTTGGTAACTACTGCTACTTTTGTTGCATCTTCGATTCCTGGGACTGGAACTGAACCAATAGGGCCAAATGATGTGGTTATTATATCGACTAATGGTTGATTTGCAGCAGCTAATACTGCAGCATCACTGAAACCTTCAACAAAGAAAATAATTGCATCTGGATTTGCGTTCAAAACTGCTCCAGTTACTGCAGTACCATGACCATCATTTGGGTCGTCTAAAATATGAATGTCTGTTTCTCCATCGGGAGATGTGCCTATGATTTTTGTTCCTGGAAAGTAAACAATATCTGAGGTAGTTAAATTATCCCAGCAAGTTTCTTTATCCGCTTCATATCGTTCTGAAAAACTTCCTTCAAATGTAAGGTTACACCATTTATTTACCCCTAGGCCATCTAATACTTCTTGAGGATATGTTTCATTTGTTCTAAAATGATCATGATATACATTTATTCCAGTATCTATGGGTGCAACCACACTAAATGGCCGCCAACCTTCATTTATTTCAGGTTCTATTGTCTCAATTTCTTCATTTCCAAAACATCCACTAAGGCTTGAAAACATCATTAATGAGATAAGAATTATTGCATTCAAACTCCTTAGCATAAACTCCCCTACAAACACTCTTTTATTTGTTTAGTGATTACAGGTGTCCGTTATATCTAAAAAATAGACCTTCTCCACTAGCATGTTGCTTATGTCTTATAGTCGAACCATTGCATTGATTTCTGTTTTAATTTTTTTACTTCCACCTGTTGTTGTTGCAATGTCTACGGCATCTGAAAAAGTAGTAGATGAAGTACAAGAAAAGCCATGGTGGGAAACCACAAACATGGATGAAAATAGAGATAGGATTCATGATGCAATTCCATTAGCAGCTGCAGGAGGAGGAGGTGGAGGTTGGTTAGATGAAGACAACACCATTAGTGTCATTGTTGATTTTGATCATACACCTACAGAAGAAGATGAATTAATGTTAGAGCAGAGATTACATTTTCAAACTCAATTTCGATATCATTTGATAGATTCAATGGCAGGTAGAATACCATTAGAATATATCAATGATTTAGTAGAACTTCCTGGCGTTGTATTCGTAGAACTAGATGGAAGACTAACTACTGCTATGGATCATGTTGTTGAAAGTCATGGTGTTACTCAAGTTTGGCAAGATACAGGATATACTGGAGCGGGAAGTGTCGTTTCAATTATTGATACAGGAATTGATGGAATGCACGTAGGTTTAGATGATTTGGATGATGATAATTCAACTAATGACCCAAAAATTATCGCATTTTATGATCCAGTAAATACTCCCGAATTAGAAAATGGTACAGAAATATTCCCTTATGATGATCAAGGTCATGGCACTCATTGTGCAGGAATAACTGCGGGTACAGGAGCGCCAGATCATGCTTATGTTGGAGTTGCTCCACAAGCACAATTAGTTGGTGTAAAGGTACTAGATGAAGGCGGTTCAGGTTCTTTTGCTACAGTAATGAGAGGAATGGAGTGGACAGTTGAGAAGAAGCATGATTTCAATATTCGTGCTGCTAGTATGAGTTTAGGTGGACCAGGAGCTATTGAATGGACGAGTTCTGAAGAAGAATCAGTTAATAGAATGGGTAATGAGATGATGCGTGCAGGTGTTGCATTATTTATTGCTGCAGGAAATAGTGCTGTAAGTTTTCAAATAGGAACTCCAGGTTCTGCTGAAGATGTAATTACAGTAGGTTCACTTGACAAAAATGAAGGAGATCCAGGAGAAAACCCAATCGCAATATATTCTAGTCAAGGACCCACAGAAGAAGGTAGAATAAAACCTAATGTGGCTTTTGTTGGTTCTGATGTCATGGCTCCAGATTTTAACACTGGAGACGGATATACAGGGAAATCAGGAACAAGTATGGCGACTCCAGGTGCAGCAGGAGTAGCGGCTTTAATGTACCAAGCAAACCCTGATATTTCTCCATTTGATGTTAGGAATATTATGCAAGAAACAGCAACTTACAGAGAGTGTGCATACATGCTTGCAAACGAACCTTGTTTGGAAGATTTTGCACCTAAAAACCGTCAAAATAATGTTTATGGACATGGGCATGTAAATTCACTTCCATCTGTAATGGAAGCTGCAAATCAAGTTTATGGAATTAATTTAGATCTCAATGTAACTTTACTCACAAACCAAAGTATAGATAATAAAGTACACGTATACGCAGGTGATGAAATTAATTTTGCATTACAAGGAGATCCTGTTTTAGTTCAATGGAGAACTTGGGATATGCGTGATAATTGGATGGATCATTCTGAATATTATCCTGGCGAAAATCAAGTTTCAGTTACTCATGAAATGTTAGTAGATAGATTAGAATATTTACCCGGAAATACAATAATTGGTAATCAAACAGTAATGGTTAGAGCAATATTAGGTGATAATGCATCAGCTAATACAATTGTTCATATAACGATACAAGATAGTGAACCTGTTGTAATTTCAGCAGAAGATGGATTCTTTGATTCTGGTGTAGTATTGATGGTTTCAGGTGCCATTTTCGGGCTATTGCTTGCAATTGCATTAGTTTTCGCAGGAATTCAACAAGGAATGATATCTACGTCTTTTTATGAAGAAGAGGAAGATGCCAAACTATTGGATTAATACCGACAACTAATCAAACTATCTTCACTCAGCAGTGCTGATGTCGTTAAGAGATGATCTGCTAGTTTGGATAGATTTAGAGATGACAGGTTTAGATCCCTATGAAAATAAAATTATTGAAATAGCAAGTATTGTTACAGATTCAGAATTATCTATTATTGCTGAAGGACCAAACATTGTAATTCATCAATCAGAAGAAGAATTAGCTAAGATGGATGAATGGAATGTTTCACACCATACAAAGAATGGCTTGATAGAGAAGGTTAGGAGTTCTTCTATTGATACCAAAACAGCAGAACAAATGACGTGTGATTTCTTAGCAAAATATTGTGAGCCTAATACCGCATTGTTGTGTGGAAATACTATTGGAACCGATAGGTTATTTCTCTTTTTCCAAATGCAAGAACTTGAGAAATTTGTTCATTATCGTTCAATAGATGTAACTTCTGTTAAGGAATTAACTAGAAGGTGGTATCCAAAGGGTAAGAAATATAGGAAAAACAGTGGACATCGAGCATTAGACGACATTAGAGGAAGTATTGAAGAACTTAAATTATATAGAGAACATTTTTTTAGAGAATGATTTGTATGATTAAAAAATACTATCGTTCATAAACTGAAACAATTCCCATGATAATATGGGGCGCTCTGCATTTCTTTCCGAGCAAGATAGCCGCCCTTCTATAGCAGAATCTTACAACTACTGCGAGTATATTGTAAAACTGTCTTCAACATCTTTTGCACGTTCATTCAAAACACTTCCCAAAAAGAAACGTAATGCAGTAAATGCGTTGTATGCATTTTGTAGAAGAGTTGATGATATAGTAGATGGAGATTGGCTTCCATCTATTGAAAGAGATAGAAAATTCAAGTTAAAATTAGATGAAAAAATCAAAGAATTAAAATTAAATTATGGTAATTCTAAAGATTATTATAATTCTGATTTCATTGCTCGTATTGAAGCATTATTATGGTTTAATGAAAAATTAGATATCTTAGAATTAAATCCTAAATCACTGAAAAATCCAGTATTTATTGCTTTGTCAGATGCAATAAAAAATTTTCCGATTGATGTAGATAATCTGAGAGAACTAATTTCGGGAATGGAAGAAGACTTATTCCATGTAGGTTGCCAAACATATGATGAAATGTATTCATACTGTAAAAAAGTCGCATCTTCTGTAGGTTTATGTTTAATTGAGATATATGGCTATAATGACCCTAAAGCACGCAAATATGCTGAAGACATGGGCATCTTTTTACAAATGGTTAACATTTTGAGAGATATTGAAGAAGATTATAAAAGAGGAAGATCATATATTCCATTGAGAGAATTAAGAAAATATAATATTGATTATGAGAATTTAATGAATGTTACAATAGACAATCCAGAAAGTTGGAAAATCTTTATTTCTGAGTTCTTGAAAGAAATTATGGACTTTAGATTTAGTGCAATGAAATTAATTCCAATGTTGAGTCCAGATTCTCAATATTCTCCGAGATTGATGTGTGAAGTTTATGATGCGATTTTGAAAGAAGCTAAAAGACGTGAAGGAGATATAATTTCAAATAAACTAAGACTTGGTTTCACGAGCAAAATTAGCTTTGTTTTGGCATCTTTTGGTGTAAGGTTAAATCAATCAGAATGGACTTGAACTTCTTTTTCATATGTTAGTGTCAAACCTATCAATATGCCTAATGGTGCAACCATCATACACAAAAACAAGGTAGGTGCAGATTTGATTAAGGGAATTGACTGTGATTGAAAACGACTCCAAATCCATCTCCCTCCTAAAGTATCAAGTGCAAGAAAATGTAACCAAGCTAAAAGTTTAGTATCATCTTCATTAAACAAATCTATCACAATTTCTGGAGTTGGCATTTGTGTTGAAAATGTAACTAAAAGAGATGGAATGCTTGGAATTACTGCAATAGAATAAGGAATTAACATTGGTAAAAGACATAGTGGGTTTCCTATAATCTTCTTAGTTAAATCATGTTTTGGAAATGCAATCATCATAATCCATAATGGAACAATACTAATATTTGAGATCCAAAATAAAATTATAATAGGGTCCA
>MDSV01181669.1_pt1 | contig 15908 bp, 18 predicted proteins | sample 810851 | NCBI WGS metagenome assembly MDSV01 (sample SAMN05326640, study PRJNA326480) | marine metagenome | isolation source: seawater | place: Atlantic Ocean: North East | collected 2012
AATATAATGTTAATTTAATGATACATGGACATACACATAGACCAAATATTCACATATCAAAATTTAATGATAAAGAATTCAAAAGGATAGTATTGGGAGATTGGTATAATAGCAGCTTTATACTAAAGTATACAAAAAATAAAATATTGATTGATAAGACAAGCTTTATTTAATCCAGCATTTCATAGCTTTTTATATCCTTATCTCCTAATTGCTCTTTAATTAACTTTTTAGCTATAAATCTGAGATTTACAATATCACTAATTAAATTAAACCGATGATTTAGTAAATTATAGATTGATTCTCCTGAAACTATAGTTCTATTATCTATATTATCGTCCAGCTGTTTAAAACCTTCGCCAAACTTATAATAGTATTCAATTTTTTTATCTAGAATGTGTTTTTCTTGATATACAAGATTAACTTCATAACCTATTTCTTTTAAAAAAAGATATTCATATCTTAAAAGAAAACAATCTGGATTGTTGTCTTTATTACTCATATAAGTCAGTTGATCTTTATAAAGATTATATAAAGATGGAAGAGGCTCATTTTTTGGAATAAATTTATATATAAGTTCGTTAAAATATAAACCAAGTAACATATAGTTTTTACTAATTTCTGTAAAAGATGTCAGTACTTCATGTTTTGTTAATAATGGAAGTTTTGCCTTAGTAAAAGATAACTGCATCTCCTTGAATGGCTGCATAGATAAACCATCTTTTTTCTTTTTGATACCCTTTGCAATAATAGATATTAATCCATTTGAGTCTGTTAAAATATCATATATCATGCTTGTTTCACTGAATGGTCTTGAATGTATGATAAATGAATTTACTAGTATATTCTTCAATTTATATATCCAATATCTTTTAACAAAAGATAATTGTTTTTCCAGTTATCTTTAACTAAAACATTAAGCGAAATAAAAAATTTTTTACTATAGTTTTTTTCTAATATGAGTCTTGATTCAATGCCAATATTTTTAATCATTATTCCTCCTTTGCCAATTATAATCTTTTTTTGGTTTTCTTTAGATACATAAATTGATGCATATAATGATTTCACTGATTTCCTCTCCTCTATTTTTTCAATGAGTACTGCAGTATCATAAGGTATCTCATTACGAGTTAGATCAATGATGACCCCCCTAATTATTTCTTGCATAATATATTTTTCATTATTAACAGGTATAAGTGATTTTTTACTAAGAGGGGGGTTCTGTAATAATAAATCTTTTATTCCAGTTTGTAATTGAGAAATGCCTTGCTTTGATTTAACAGAAATAAAGAATATTTCATTGTCAAATGTTATGCTTAAATTATCTTTAAGTTTCTGCAAGTCATCAAGGCTATCCTCAACAAGATCAATTTTATTTACAACGATTAACACATTAACATTATTGGAAACTATAAGATTCATAATAGACTTTTCATAATTTAAATCTTTATTATAGATATCTAAGAAAATTAAAATAAGATCAATTGACTCTAATGTTTTTATATAAGAGTTTTTCATTGACTCTGAAAGAAGGTCATTATTTACTAAAGATATTCCTGGAGTATCAATGATATCGATCTGAATATCATCAATTAAAACAGTATTATACAAATTGATTCTTGTTGTTTGTAGTTTGTTGCTTTCAGCAGTGACATACTTCTTTGATAGATTATTTATAAAACTAGATTTGCCAGTATTACTCTGCCCAACTATAGATATATTATATTTTTTTTTCATCATTAATTTTGTCTAAAAATTTTTGAGAGACATTTTGCTGTCCTGATTGAACTGTTTTTGATATCACATATTCTGGTGATTCAAATATATCTATCGAACATTTAATTTTAAATTCAGGATCATGGGATGGTCCATTTATCTTAATAGTTGTATATATAGGCAGCGATTTTCCAATAGACTGCATATGTTCTTGTAACAAAGTTTTTGGGTCTTTTTTTCCTATCTTTATATTACCATTAAGATATTTATTGAAAACATCGATAACAATAGTTTCACATGTAGAATAGTTACTATCTAGAAAAATAGCACCTATTATAGATTCCATTACATCAGTTGATAGCGATGCCATCATTGCAGGATTTGAGTCAACCTTTAAATTATTAGATCTTAAAATACTTAGAAGATTCATATCAGAAGATATCATTGACATAATTTTTTTGCTTACAATTGATTGTTTTTCTCTAGAAAGATCTCCCTCGGGATTATCAGGGTACTTATTATATAAATATTTAGTTATAATCAACTGTAACACTGCATCTCCCAAGAACTCTAATCTTTCATAATTTTTTTTCGAGATACTTTTATGTGTTATAGCTTGTACAAGTAAATCGATATTTATAAAATCATATTTAAATACTTCTGAGATTAAATCTTTGGCCTTACTATTTTGTATCTTAATGTCTGACATTTTAGTCAATAGATTTTCCTATACGATCAAATACTGAATAGGACCCACTAGGGTTTAAATGCATCCAAACTAAGAAAGCTTTTCCTATCAAATGGCTTTCTGGAACGGGACCCCAATATCTACTATCATTACTATTATCTCTATTATCACCTAAAACAAAATATGTGTCATCGGGCACTGTGTAACTAAAGCTTTGATCTCTTGATTCATTTTTCATAATTGGATATTGGGCTTGTCCATTATTTTCAATGAATAAATAATTATCTGAAAGATCTATTATTGAGATAATATCTTTTGAGGTCTGGATGAGTTTATATTTTCGACCGTTAATATATATTTGTTTATCTATATATTCAATATAATCACCTGGCAGAGCCACTACTCTTTTTATATAGTTTATTTTTCTATCTTGAGGATATTGAAATACAATCACATCACCATAATTAGGTTTTTTATTATTAATAATTTTAAGATTTGATAGTGGCAGTCTAACTCCAAACTCATATTTTTTTACTAAAATGAAATCTCCTACAACGAGGCCTGGCAACATTGAACCAGAGGGTATTCTGTATGGCTCAATAATAAATGATCTGAATATTAGGACAAATGCTAGTATTGGGAAAAGTGATGCTAGAAAGTTAATTCCTGCGATAGCTTCTAACTTTTTAGAAAATATTTTTAAAGCAAAGAAAAATATTCCAGATAAAAGAGTAATTAATATTAATAAAAAGGTAAAATCCATATCTATTTTTTAGGCATCATAAATTCGTAAAAAGCTTCTTTTGGTATTTCTACATTACCAATTTTTTTCATTTTTTTCTTCCCTTCTTTTTGTTTTTTCAACAGTTTCATTTTTCTAGTAGCATCTCCACCATAAAGCTTAGCTGTTACATCTTTACGAAATCCGCGCACTGATGTGCTAGCTAAAACTTTAGAGCCCACACAACCCTGTATTGATATCTCAAACATTTGTCTTGGTATTAATTCTTTTAAATTATCTATTAATTCTCTTGCTTTTTTATCAGAGTTATCTTTATGAAGGATCTGTGATAAAGCATCAACCTTTTTCTTATTTACTAGTATATCTAATTTAATCATCTTGCTTTCTACATAATCAATTATAGTATAATCATAGGATGCATATCCTTTGGTACATGACTTAAGTTTATCAAAAAAATCATATATTATTTCAGAAAGAGGAATCTCAAATGAAATTTCAACAGAATTTGTCCTATATTGTAAATTAGACTGAGAACCTCTTTTTTTAACACATAACTCAATGATTGGACCCAAATATTCAGATGGCGTTATTATGTTAATTTGTGCAATTGGCTCAAGGAAGGCTTTGATTTTATTTTCATCTGGTAAATCTTTAGGACTTTTTACATCAATAACTTCACCAGTTTTCACTTCTACTTTATAAGTAACAGAAGGAACTGTCATTAAAAAATCTAAATTATATTCTCTTGAAAGTCTTTCTCTAATTATCTCCATGTGCAATAAACCGAGGAATCCACATCTAAAACCATGTCCCAAAGAATCTGAATTTTCTGGCTCATATGTAAATGAATTGTCATTTAAAGATAATTTATCTAAAGCCTTTTTAGATTCTTGATAATTTTTAGAATCTATTGGGTAGAATCCTGAAAACACTCGAGGTTGTATATGTTCAAAACCCGGCAATGGTTCAGGGTCTATTGCCTTAGAGTCAACTATTGTATCGCCTACCGGAGCGGCATCTAAAGTTTTAATTGAAGCTATAATGAATCCAACATCACCAGGTCCAAGTTCATCCAGATATGTTAGCTTAGGGGTAAAGTTTCCAACTTTATCGATCAAAAATTCTCTACCATTTGATAATATTTTGATTTTCTTTTTCGGCTTAATATGCCCACTTACAACCTTGACTAAAACTACAACTCCTAGATAATTATCAAACCATGAATCTATTATAAAAGCTTTTGAGTATTTGTCATTTGATTCTATTGGTGACGAAGTATCAATTATTACTTTATCTAAAATCTTCTCAATTCCAACACCTGTTTTTGCACTGACCTCGAGAACATCTTCTTCGTTAACACTTAAAAATTCAACTAAATCTTTTTTAACTGCTGGAATATCAGCAGATGGTAAATCAATCTTATTTATTATAGGAATTATTTTCAATCCTAGTTCTTTAGCTAAATGAGTATGAGCAATACTTTGAGCTTCAATTCCTTGGGTAGCATCAACTACTAATAAGGCACTATCACAGGCAGACAGTGATCGCGATACTTCATAAGAAAAATCAACATGCCCAGGTGTATCTATGATATTTATCTTATATATTTTGGAATCTACTGTATATCTTAATGATACAGTCTGCGCTTTTATTGTTATTCCTCTCTCTCGTTCAAGATCCATTGAGTCTAGAACTTGATCTTGCATATCTCTTGATGACAAAACGCCATATTTTTCAATAAGTCTATCTGCTAGTGTTGATTTTCCATGATCTATGTGAGCAATAATTGATATATTTCGTATGTTTTTCATGACCTCTATATAATAGCGGACAAATAACAAACATCAATCATTTAGAAATTTTAATTGCAAGATAGACTGGAGCAGAGTTTCTATAAACAAGAAGATTAGCCAGGGTATCTTCTTTTACATTTTTAATCTTTTTAGAAAAATCTTTAACATTAAATATTGGCTGATTATTAATATGTGTAATTATGTCATTTACCTGAATCTTTGATTCATTGAGCTGTTCACTAGAAATTTTATCTACTTTAACTCCACCATATATATTGAGATTTTTTTTGATATTTTCATCTATATCACTCACAGTTAAGCCAGATATAATTTTATTATCTAGAGGTTTTTCTCTCATACTGGCAATCTGTGTATCTTCAGGTAGTTCTTCTATGATCACATATTTATAGATAACAGATTTATTTCTTAAAATCTTAACCTTGATAGATTTATCTACTTCGGTTTCTCCTACAAGCAAAGGTAAATCTTTAGACTTATTGACGTCTTCGCCATTGAAAGACAGTATGACGTCTCCTTGCTTTAACCCAGACTTTTGAGCAGGACTTTTATCAAGTATTTTTGCTACTACCGCTCCTCTAGGTTTCTCTAAACCAAAACTAATTGCTAGATCTTTATCCACTTCTTGAATATACACTCCTAACCAGCCTCGTTTAACTTTGCCATCATTTTTCAGCTGTCTATAAACATTCGATAATGTTTCTGCTGGTATTGCAAAAGATACGCCCATAAATCCACCTGATCTTGTATAAATTTGAGCATTAACACCAACGACCTCTCCATCAAGATTAAATAAAGGACCTCCAGAATTACCAGGGTTAATTGCCACGTCAGTTTGTATATATGGGACATAACTTTCATTTGGTAAATTTCTTTTTTTACCACTTACAATTCCTGCTGTAACAGTGTGATCAAAACCAAATGGCGATCCAATAGCTAAGACCCATTCTCCTAACTTCAAATCTTCTGAAGTGCCTATATTAACAATGGGTAAATTATTTGCATTTACCTTCAGAAGAGCTAGATCACTTCTCTTATCTGATCCAATTATTGTTGCATCCAGTTCTGTTTGATCACTCAATGTCACCGTAACTTCATCTGCATTAGCAATTACATGATTATTAGTCATTATGTATCCATCACTGGTTATGATAAATCCCGATCCAAAACTTGGTGATTTTCTGGATTCATTAGGATTATTTTGTTCCTGATCAAAAAATTTATCAAAGAATGGCTTAAATTCATCTGGAAGATTAGGCATATTCGGGTTGATAGTTGAGTTATTTACAATAGTTTTTTTTGCATGGACAATAACGACTGCAGGTATGTTCTTCTCTACAACAGCGGTAAAATTAGGGTATGCCGGGTTAGAATAAGCAGGACTAGAGCTAAATAAACATATTATTACTGCAATTCCCAGAATTGCATATCTTTTCAAATAGGATGTATTCATTTACATTCTATAGTATCAGATGTCGAGGGTTTATCGTTAATATTTTTACATTCCTGTGACTGAGTAGACACATTGCGTGATGGCGCCATAGAATCACTATTAATTGTGGTTTTTGAATATTTAATATCTTCGCTGAAAATATTATTCATTACGAACAATGTAAAAATACCAAAAATAAAGGCACTGGCAATACGAAGTACATAGGTTTGAACATAAGGTTCTTTTTGTTCATGTATCTTAAGCATGATCTTTTCTGAAAAATCTTTCGATATATATCTTGGATAGTCATTTTTTAATAACGCCTTTAAATACCCTTTTTTTTCTATATCTTTAATATTCTTAGTCATAGTCTATATTCTTTTCTATCTCTTTTAATAATATCTCTCTCGCTCTATGTAATCTCGACCTAACAGTGCCAACAGGCAAATTAGCTTTGTTGGCAATTTCCTCATATGTCATATCATCAATATCCCTATATTTAACCATTAACCTTAAATCTTGTGGGAGCTCATCATATATTTTGCTTATTTTATCAGCAATTTCTTCCATATTATACGTATTATATGGGGTTTCATGTGATTTATCTCCCTCCTGATCCTTTAGACAAGTATTTTCAGAGATAGTTTCTTTTTCCTTTTGTTTTTCTTTAGAATTTATATAATTGAGAGAACAATTAATAGATATTCTGTGCAGCCAAGAATAAAACTTACTGTCATACCTGAACTTATCTAGTGATTTGTATGCACGTAAAAAAGACTCTTGAGCAACCTCTTCTGCATCTTCATAGTTTTTTGTATATTTAAAGCATAGATTAATAATGCGCGATTGATATTTCTTAATAATCACTTCATATTCAGCTATATCACCAGAAAGTATTTTCTCTATTATTTCGCTGTCTTCATCTATCATTGTTGTCCTACTAATAATCTATCTGTTTTTTACAAATTAACATATAAATGGTATTTTACTATATATGGAATCTTATAAAAATCCTGATGTTTTGGTAATTGGTTCTGGAATAGCAGGACTTAGTATAGCTCTCAGATTGCCAGATAATAAGAATATAACACTTATTACAAAAGGCATGATTGACGAATGTTCGACTTCTTGGGCTCAAGGCGGTATTGCGTCAGTAACATCTAAAACAGACTCATTTACAAAACATCTTGATGACACAATTGATAATGGTCAGGGTATTGTTAACAAAAAAATAGCGTCTGATATAATCAAGGAAGGTCCATCATGCATCGCTTGGCTAACAGATATGGGTGTAAATTTTACCAGAGATAATAATGATGATATCTCATTAACTTTAGAGGCAGCTCATAGTGAAAGAAGAATATTGCATGTTGACGATAAGACTGGATCAATAATTCATGACAACTTATATAAACAAGTTCTTGAAAGAAAAAATATAAAAATTTTATATGAACATCAGATAATAGATATTATATCTGAGAATGAAGTAATGAATAAAAACAGATGTATAGGTGCATATGTATTAAATAAGCAAACAAATAAAATTGAATCATACAGTGCAAAAAATATCGTCCTTGCTACTGGTGGTGCTAGTAAAATATATCAGTTTACATCTAATCCATATACATCAACTGGAGATGGTATAGCTGTATCTTGGAGGGCTGGTTGCAAAATTTCTAATATGGAGTTTATACAATTTCATCCAACATGTTTGTATCATCCAAATGTTAAATCATTTCTTATATCTGAATCTATGAGAGGCGAAGGTGGAAGATTGTATACTCCAGATAAGAAAAGGTTCATGAGTAAATACGATGATAGACAAGAACTTGCATCTCGCGATATTGTTGCTAGAGCAATTGATAACGAAATGAAACAAAATGGATACTCAAATGTTTATCTAGATATAAGTCATAAACCTTCTGATTTCATTAAAAATCGTTTTCCACAAATATATGAAAAATGTATGAGTGTTGGAATTGATATTACTAAAGAGTGTATTCCAGTGATCCCAGCGTCTCATTATACATGTGGAGGTGTTCAAACAGATATAGCAGGCCGAACAAATATGAAGAATTTATATGTAATCGGCGAATCTTCTCATACTGGTTTTCATGGAGCAAATAGATTAGCAAGTAATTCATTACTTGAGTGTTTAGTTATGGCAAAAAAATGCTCAGAAGCAATATTAACAAATAATTCAGTTGGTAAATTTCAGGATACTGATTTACCTAAGTGGGATGATAGTCTGGTTACAGAATCAAAAGAAAGATTTGCAATAAGCCATAACTGGGATGATCTTAGAAAGATTATGTGGAATTATGTTGGAATTGTGAGATCCAATAAGAGATTAAAAATTGCAAAAGATAAGATTCAGTTAATTGAAAAAGAAATGAATGAATATTATTATAAATATAATATCACCTCAGATATGCTGGAACTCAGGAATATAATTAATGTTGCAAAGCTTGTTATTGATTCTGCACTTTATAGAAAAGAAAGCAGAGGTCTTCATTATTCAATAGATTTTCCAAGAAGAAATACTGCGTTTGAGAAAAACACTTATATTAATGGCAGGAAAAATGAATATCATTTGAAGTTAGTAAAATTTAAAGTTTAAATATTGTCTTGCGATAATATCTCAATTCTTCAATCGAATCTCTTATGTCATCAAGGGCTCTATGGTTTGAATTTTTCTGAAAGTTATCTATATCTTCAAAATACCATCTTTTCCCCAATTCTCGTATAGAAGAAACATCAATATTTCTGTAATGACAAAAACTCTCGAGTTTTGGCATACATCTAGCTAGAAATCTCCGATCCTGGCATATTGTATTGCCACAAAGCGGTGATTGAGACTTATGAATATATTGTTCTAAGAATTTAATGGTATCCTCTTCCGCTTTAGATTCATTGATAGTACTATTTTTTACTCTTTCTGTAAGTCCACTTCTGCCATGTTGTCGAGTATTCCAATCATCCATATTATTCATAACTTCCTCGATTTGATGAATAACAAGATTAGGTCCTTCTCCAAGTATATTTAAGTTTTTATCAGTAACAATACTTGCGATCTCAATAATATAGTCACGTTGGGTATCTAAACCTGTCATTTCTAGATCGATCCATATTAAGTTGCTTTTATCTTTCATCGTCATAGAGTAGTATATTTAGATATTAATGTAAAACTTACCTTAATTTATTATGATAGATTTATTTATATATTTAACAATTAGCTTATATGTCATTGTGAAGATTACATTGGATATATATCAAATACGATATATACGAAATGCTACGATATCTGCTGAAGAATTGGATCTATTTTCTGTTGATTTGGATTACTTTAATAAATCTAATTCATATAATATTTCAAAGTTATATTTATCGATTGCAAGCATGTTAATAACGTCCCTATTAATAGTTTATTTTATATTTTTTGAAGGAATATTAAATTTTTCAAAAAATATAGAAAATATAAATATATTCAATATTGATAAAGAGCTTATGCTAGTTATTGTTTTTGTAATAGTCATTTCCATTATAAACATACCTCTAGGATTATATAAAACCTTTTATATCGAAGACAAATATGGCTTTAATAAGAATAGCTTAAGTTTATATACCAGGGACTTTTTATTATCACTTTTACTAAGTATGATTATAGTAGCAGTTCTATTTAGTATATTTAATTTTCTATTTCAAACATATCCAGACTCATGGTGGCTTTATATTTGGGCTGTATATATAATTTTTAATATGATTATCTTATATGCATATCCAACGATTATAGCTCCCATGTTTAATAGTTTTAAAAAACTATCAGATGCTAAAATATTAACAATTATAAAAACATTGTCTGATAAAACAAAGTTTAATATCTCTGATGTCTATGTTATGGATGGTTCCAAAAGATCAACACACTCCAATGCATATTTTACTGGATTTTATAAAAGTAAAAGGATTGTATTTTTTGATACACTATTAGATATGTTAACGCCAGATGAAGTACAAGCTGTTCTAGCTCATGAAATTGGTCATTATAAAAAAAATCATATCTTAAAATCTATGATATTAAGTTTAGCATTGAGTTTATTAGGATTTTATCTAATATATCAGGTAACATTATTTAGTAGCTTTTTTAATCAACTAAATATCAATTCTAATTCTGCAGCAGAACTCATAATATTCTTTAGTTTTGCGCTTCCATCTATACTTTTTTTTCTTAATCCAATATTTTCCTCGTTCTCTAGAAAAAATGAATTTGAAGCTGACAATTATGCTAAAGAATTTAGTAATAAATATGATTTAATTTCATCGTTAAAGAAACTATATAAGGAAAATCTAACATTATTCAAGACTAGCCCAATATACTCACGTATATACAATAGTCATCCTACTGTATTTGAGAGGATAAATAATCTAAAATCATAATATGAATGCTGAAACTGAACTATCGAACAAAAAATGTTTGCCATGCGAAGGTGGCGTAGATCCAATTGGTAAAGATCAGGCTTCAAGATATATATCAAAACTTGATAAGGACTGGGTATTATCTGGAGATAATAAAAGTATATCTAAAGATTTCAAATTTAAAAATCATTATGAAGTGATCTCGGCTGTTAATCTTATAGCGTGGATATCGCATAAAGAAGATCATCATCCTGAAATTGTTTTTGGGTATAGTAATTTATCAATTAAGTTTTCAACATATGCTATCGATGGTTTATCAGAGAATGATTTCATTTGTGCAGCAAAGATTGATAAAGCCATGAAATATTAAAGCTCCTTTCTTTCTTTAAATGCATGCGAAATAGTATCACTATCGAGATATCCTAGCTCACCATTAAGAGGGATACCAAATGCTATTCTAGATATTTTAATATCATATTTATTTGAAAGCTGTTGTACATAGTGTGAAGTTGCTTCCCCTTCAATTGTTGTACTAGTGGCAAGTATCAATTCACTAATATTTTCTTTTTCTAGCCTAGCTTCTAATCGCTTAATACCTATTTCAGCTGGCCCTCTGCCATCTAAAGGAGATAGGTTTCCATCAAGTACAAAATAATCTCCATTATAATCAGTACTATCCTCAATAATATAAACATCAGCAGGTGATTCAGTCACACAAATCTTTGATTTATCTCTATTGTCGTCTAGACATAAGTGTACATCTGTTTTATTTTGGAGTTCTGCATCATAAGAATCCAGATATATTCCACATATCTTACAAGTAGCTACCATAGAAGTTATATTTAATAATTTTTGAGATAGATTTACAGTTTTTTCTGAATTAGCTCTCATTAACTTATATGCCATTCTTTGTGCAGACTTTTTACCTATACCTGGTAGTATTGTAAGTGCATCAATTAAGTCATCGAGGTGTTTTGACTTTTTCATCATTAGAAAGGTAGCTTAGGTCCGCCAGGCATATTCATCATGTTGCCCATCTTAGATTTAATTTCTTTCTCAACCTTAGACATGGCATCATTACATGCATACAAAATATTTTTCTCAATCTCTTTCAAGTCTGTATTTTGTAATTGATTATCAATTTGAATATCAGAGATTTGATGATTACCTTTTACAGTAACAATTACTAATTTATTTTTAGAGAATCCATCTACTTGTATTTTATCAAGTTCTTGTTGTATCTTCTTCATATTTCCATACATATCTTTTGCTTGTTTCATTTTATCCATGAATCCCATAATCTATCTCCCTAGTTATTCAATTATTTTTTTTATCGATTCTTTATTAATTTGTGCGCCAAAAACTTTTTGTAATTTACTTATATCTGGACTGTCTTTAACTTTATCATATCTATTATTGGCATCATTCTCGCTTTTCAGAGATTCTAATATAATCGGAGTCAACAGTTCTTCTGAATATTCGACATTAATATCATAATTTATATTAAAATATTCTTTAATTTTCGATAATAAATCTTCTATACATAATTTTGGATATATATCTTTTTTATCTTTACTAATAAATAATATCGGCGAATTAGTCTCTATATTTTTCATGACAGACTGCATTGCTAAATGTAAAGTTAATCCTGAAAGGTTCATTCTTGATATAGCATTCACCCATTGATTGTCACAAACATCGTTTTGATTATCATTGGAATTTTCAAGACTATTATTCAGTTTTGAAATATCATTTTTAACAGACTGGTTCTTTTTTTTAACCTTTGGCTCTATTGATATCTTCTTATTATTGTTAGTAAAATAGATCATTCTAAGTATAACCATAATAAAATGATCTTTCTTCGATGGAGCTTGTCTAAAATCCTTTTTTGATGATATAGCTATTTGATAATACAACTGTAAGTCTTCTTGATTTATAGAGTTTGAGTTTTGTTTGCAGAACGAATAGTAAGGATCATCCTCACTTAGTAGCTTAGTATCAATCCTAGATAAAGTTAACTTATAAAAAATACTTATAATGCTATCCATCATCGATATAAAATTTGATTGTGATTCAATTTTTTCTACAGTATTAATTAATAAGTTTTCATCATGATTTATGATACTATCAATTATTGTCTCTATATTTTGAGAATCTACTTCACCAAGAAAAGAAGTTATTTTTAAAGCTTCAATTTTACCATCACAATATGCTATACATTGTTCAAGCAAACTTAAGCTATCTCTTATGCTGCCATTCGCATTCTTTGAAATAATTGATAGAGATAAATTATCATAATCAATTTTTTCTCTCTTAAGAATATTTGATAGATGATCGCTAATTGTACTTATTGAGGCAGATGCTAATTTAAAATGTAAACACCTTGATAAAATTGTATCTGGTAATTTTTCTGGTTCTGTAGTTGCCATTAGAAACTTTACATGAGATGGTGGTTCTTCAATTGTTTTGAGTAAAGCATTAAAACTTTTAGTAGACAACATATGTACTTCATCAATTAAGTAGACTTTAAATCTTGAAGAAGAAGGTGCATATTGTACATTCTCCATAAGTGATCTAGTATCCTCAACTTTAGTTCTTGATGCAGCATCTATCTCTATAAGATCTAGATGATTTCCCTGATCTATTTCAATGCATGCTGCACATTTTCCGCATGGTTTAGACGTAATAGCTGTTTCGCATAGAAGAGATTTGGCAAATAATCTAGCTATTGTAGTTTTACCCATACCTCTTGTTCCAGAAAATAGATAAGCATTGTGTAACTTATTCAAATCAATGGAATTTGATAATGTTTTGACAACAAGTTCTTGACCCATGACTTCATTAAAGAATTTAGGTCTATATTTTAATGCTAGAACATCATTATTCATAAATTATTGTAGCGTATAAAATATTTTTACACCATAGCCTTAAAAGATTATAAGTGTCCGGTCTTTACAAAAATTAAAGCACCTTCTTCCTTAGTAAATGGCTGATGTTCGCTCAAATGAGGACTTCTTATCCACGTGCCTTTTGGATACGATCCAAACTGATCATAAAAAACGCCATCAATAACAAATATCTCTTCACCACCCCAGTGTTTATGAGCATTGAAGTGTGTATTTGGTTCCCATTTCACCATTGCAGCATGTTCGGTTTGATATTCATGAAGCGGCATTACTTTTAACCCTGGGACAAGACCCTGAAACCATGTACTAGATAATGTATTTTTAACAACAGCAATGTTATCGCCATTTTGAAATTGTCTAAGTTTTACTAGTATCTTGCAACCATCTTTACTAAATGGGATATGATTAGAATTATGAGGATTTCTAATATATGTCCCTTTCGAATAATCGCCATACTGATCTGAAAATGTTCCCTCTAGAACATATATTTCCTCTCCATTTTCATGAGTATGATTATCAAATGTACTTCCGGGATTAAATATAACTATTGATGAGGCTTTAGCGAATTCTCCCATATTATCCCTTTCAAGATATAATCTTTTTACGCCTGATGATGGAGAAGTATGCCATTTTTCAACTTGAGTGTTAATGACCACACGTTTGTTAAAATCTTGATTTAAAGAGTCTTTCATATTGTCATGATTCCTTAATCAAGTTAACTACTAAACCGTTATATTCATTTTTTATATCAACTTGGCATGACAGTCTACTTAGTTTTTCATTATAGTATTTAGATTTTTCTAATAGATAAGTTTCAAGGGAAGCTGACCATATAGGCTCAATTTTATCAACCCATGTCTCATCAACATGTATATGACAAGTACCACAAGCACAATTACCTTTACAGTCTCCCGAAATCTCAGGAATTTTTAATTTTTTAGCAGCATCTAGTAAAGTTTGACCCTCATCGATATTAACTGACAATGTATAGTCTGATTTTTTAAAAAATATTTTAACCATTTTATTAATTACTTATCTTCTATAAATCTTAGGAATGTATCTGTTAAAAGATATGGGCTTTTATAATTATCTAAAAATAAGTTTTTTAAATCAATCGCTAATGGTAATGGATTTTCTGCTGCTTCACTATTGACCAACATGCCTTTATTAGTAACTAAGATACAAAAACCCAAGTACTCGGAGAGACCTTCAATCTTTAACATAAAGTTTCTAGTACCACCATAAAGCACATATACTCTAAAATTATTAACAACAGAAGACGACTCTATTTGACCATCTTTATCAGATATATCGGTAATTTTTATATTGTTAAGTTTTTTTTTGAAATCCCATATAGTTATATTTTTTTCAGATAATAAATTAACTAAAATATTCGTAAAAGGGACAAGAAATTCCATTGACGTTTGCAATCCATTAGTTTTAGCACACTCATTAGTCATAACATATAATATCATAAATTAAGTGATTTAGAGAGAGGGAGATTCGAATTCCTCCTGATACCTTGGAGACTAGTATAACTGGGGGTTATGAAATAAGTATCTGTAAAATATTAGATAGTGTCTGTAAGAACTTATTAAAAATTTAATTATTGTGGAAATTTATAGTTTTTATGATACTTTTGTAGACATAGAACTATTAAATTAATTTAAGTTTTAAATGCCTGATATCATCATAATACAATACACAGGATTTATTTTATTCCTAATTACATTTATTTTATTTCTAGTATTCAATTTTATTTTTAAATGGAATATGGTAATGAATGTTTTATCTCCGTTAATAGATAAAAATACAGATTACAAAGAAGTAGGATCAATAGAAACCGAAAATCTAAAATTTTTAGAAACTGTAAATATTATATTTCTAATATTTGCAAATATACTCTGGTATTATCTACATGGTCCACTCCAAGATATCTCTCCATTGCTAAAAAGTACTGGAGATTCGGATTTAGTAATTTTTGGAACCATATATTCTGCATTACTGTATATTGGACCGATGATTATGTTGTTTATATCAGTTTATAAAAGAAACATGATAAATAAACTTCAAGATGCAAGACTCAAAGGTGAAAAAAGTGAAATGAAATATTACTGCAAAGGTTTAGAAAAATTGAGAAATATTTTGGCATTGTTTATTATTTTTTCTATTGCTTTAGTTCTGCCATTCTTCTCTGATA
>MDSV01110852.1_pt1 | contig 15905 bp, 28 predicted proteins | sample 810851 | NCBI WGS metagenome assembly MDSV01 (sample SAMN05326640, study PRJNA326480) | marine metagenome | isolation source: seawater | place: Atlantic Ocean: North East | collected 2012
AAATTAATGGAGGATTATCTAGGTGGAAAAGATATATCAGAATCAGATTTAATTAAATGCATTAGAAAAGGATGCTTAGGTTTTGATTTTGTTCCAGTTTTGACTGGTTCTGCTTTTAAAAATAAAGGTGTTCAACCTTTATTAGATGCTGTTGTAAATTATTTACCAAGTCCTAATGATATTGGTTCAATAAAAGGTACTAAACCAGGATCTGAAGAAGAAATTGAAATGAAGTTTGAAGATGGTTCACCTTTTTCAGCACTAGCATTTAAAGTCGCAAATGATCCATTTGTTGGGAGTCTAACATTTATAAGAATTTATTCAGGTACAGTAAAATCTGGTACTGGAATTTATAATACATCAAAAGATAAAGAGGAAAGAGTTGGTAGAATGTTATTGATGCACGCTAATTCACGTGAAGATATAAAAGAAGCAAATGCTGGTGATATAGTTGCTCTAGCAGGTCTTAAGAATACAATTACTGGACACACTCTATCAGACAAAGATAATCCTGTACTATTAGAGCCAATGGAATTTCCTGATCCCGTTATTGAAATTGCTGTTGAACCAAAAACTAAAGCAGACCAAGAAAAAATGGGAGAAGCTCTAGGCAGATTGGCTAAAGAAGATCCATCATTTCGAGTTACTTCAGACGAAGAATCAGGACAAACAATTATAAAGGGTATGGGTGAACTACATTTAGATATTATAGTAGATAGAATGAAAAGAGAATTTAAGGTTGAGGCAAATGTAGGTGCGCCACAAGTAGCATATAGGGAAACGATTCTATCACCAGCTGAAAATGACTATACTCACAAAAAGCAAAGCGGTGGTGCAGGTCAATTTGCTAGAGTTAAACTTACAGTAGAACCATTAGAACCAGGCAAAGGTAGAGAAATAGAAAGCAAAATTAAAGGTGGGGCAATACCAAAAGAGTTTATTCCAGGTGTTGAGAAAGGCGTTGAAACTATTGCAGATGGGGGAATTTTAGCAGGATTTCCACTAATTGATTACAAGGTCACTATTGTTGATGGATTACACCATGATGTAGATTCTAGTGTATTAGCATTCGAATTAGCATCCAGACAATGCTTTAAAGAAGCGTGTACTAAAGCAACATTAAAACTTTTAGAACCAATAATGAGAGTGGAAGTTGTAACACCAGAAGATTATATGGGTGATGTTATAGGTGACTTAAATAGTAGAAGGGGTCAAATAAACACACAAGAGCAGAGAGGAAATGCAACTGTAATAACAGCAATGGTTCCATTAGCAAATATGTTTGGTTACATAAATAATTTAAGATCCATGTCTCAAGGAAGAGCACAATATTCAATGTTCTTTGATCATTACGATAAAGTACCACAGAATGTGCAGGATGAAGTAACAAAGAAAACAGGATAAAATGGAAAAACAAAATATTAGAATTAAACTAAGAGCATACGATAATAAAGTCTTGGACCAATCAACAGAAGAAATTGTAAATACAGTTAAAAGGACTGGTGCAAATATAAAAGGACCAATACCTCTACCTACAAAAAAAGAAAGATATACTGTCTTAAGGTCGCCTCATATCGATAAAAAAAGCAGAGAACAATTCGAAACGAGAACCCATAAAAGATTGATTGATATAATAGAACCCACACCAGCAACTGTAGAAGCGCTAATGAAATTGGACCTAGCATCAGGTGTTGATGTAGAAATAAAAATATAATGAGCGAAATAGGATTAATAGGAAAAAAAATTGGTATGACACGAGAGTTTTTTAAATCGGGCATATCAGTGCCTGTTACCGTTTTAAAGGTTGAAAAGGGAAGAGTAGTTCAGTTAATAAATAAAGATCAAAGAGGATATAACGCGATACAACTAGGATTTGGAAAAATAAAAAACTCAAAACTTTCAAAAGCAATGAAAGGATATTTTGCCAAAAAAAATACTGAAGCTAAAAAAATATTAAAAGAATTTAGAGTGAAAGATTTAGAACAATATAAAGAGGGAAATGAATTTGGCATTGAAATATTTAAAGATACTAAATTTTTAGATGTGAGATCTAAAACAATAGGAAAAGGTTTTGCGGGCGCCATGAAAAGGCATAACTTTGGCGGATTAAGAGCATCACATGGTGTTTCGATATCTCATCGAGCACATGGATCTACAGGACAAAATCAGGATCCAGGTAAAGTTTTTAAAGGAAAAAAAATGGCAGGTCATATGGGTGATAAAATACGATCTATGCAAAATCTTGAAATAATTAAAACAGATTTAGACAATGAATTAATATATATAAAAGGATCAATACCAGGTTCAAAAAATGCAGAAGTGTTAATTAAAAAAGCAGTAAAAAATATTAATAAGCTAACTATCCCAGAAAAAATTGCAATATTTGAAAAATCAAAAAAAACTAAAGAAAAGAAAAAATAATTTATGAAATTAGAAAAAATAAATATTAATGGAAAAAAAGACCCAATCGAAATTTCTGATAAGATAGTTGCTGCCAAAATAAATAACAAACTTGTTAGCAATGTTTTATATAAAACAAATGCCAACTACAAAGGACGAAAAGCAAAAACAAAACAAAAAAATGAGATAACAGGTTCTACCTCTAAAATATATGCTCAAAAGGGAACTGGTAATGCAAGACATGCAAGTAAAAAAGCTCCTATATTCGTTGGTGGAGGAGTTGCTCATGGCCCTAAAGGTGAATTGGGCTATAAGATAAGAAAACTAAATAAAAGTGAAAAGAAGCTAAGTATAGCTTCAATTATAACAACAAAAAATAAGTTAAATGAATTAATAATTATAGATGATTTTCAAAAAGAAATTTTAAAAACAAAAGAAATGAACAAAATACTAATAAAATTTGAGGCAAAAAATTCTATAATAATTGCTGACCAAAAATCCAAATTAAATATTTTTAAATCTACAAGAAATTTACCAAATGTAAAAATTACAGATGTAAATCATTTTAGTGCATATGATTTAGCAAAATTCAAAAAAGTAATATTTACAGAAACATCAATAAAAGAATTAGAAAAAAGATATTAAATATGGAAAAATTACACTTATATGACAAAATTTTATCTCCACTGGTCACAGAGAAATCTACTAACCTTTCAGAACAAAATAAAATTACATTTAAAGTAAATACAAGAGCAAATAAAAAAAATATAAAAAAAAATATAGAGAAGATATTTAAAGTTAATGTTACTAAAGTTAATATTGTTAACAAAAAGGCAAGAATAAAAACAACCAGGGGTAAAAAGGTTAGAGTTAAAGGTTTCAAGAAAGCAATTGTAACATTAAAAAAAGGTCAAAACATTGATCTAACAACTGGAATTTAAAAATGGCATTGAAAACATTCAAACCTTATACAAAATCTACACGTGGGACTATTTTAGTTAGTCGTGAAGGATTATGGAAAGGTAAACCATTCAAAGGTTTAACATCACCAAATAATTCCTCAAAAGGTAGAAATAATTATGGAAGAATTACATCTAGAAATCATGGTGGTGGTCACAAGCATAAATATAGACAAATTGATTTTTACAGAAAGAAAATTGGTCAAAAAGCTCAAGTAGAGCGAATTGAATACGATCCTAATAGATCTTGCCACATAATGTTAGTAAAATTTGAAGATGGCCAACATTTTTATTATTTAGCACCTAAAGATATTAAAGTAGGTGATAGTATACAGAATGGAGCAAATTCTGAAATTAGAGTTGGAAACTGCTTACCATTAAAGGATATTCCTGTAGGAATAGATATTCATAATGTAGAAATAAACCCTGGTGGAGGAGGAAAAATTGCAAGATCAGCTGGTGCATCAGTATCAATATCAGGCATTGATGGTAATTATTCAATTATAAAAATGATATCGGGCGAGGTTAGAAAAATTAATTCAAATTCTATGGCAACAATCGGCGTTTTATCTAACCCCGATCAAAAAAATATAAAGATTGGTAAAGCAGGTAGATCAAGATGGTTAGGTATAAGGCCGCATACAAGAGGAGTTGTTAAAAATCCTGTTGATCACCCACATGGTGGTGGAGAAGGTAAATCAGCTGGAGGAAGACATCCAGTTTCACCAACTGGACAGTCAGCAAAAGGCTTAAAAACTAGAGATAACAAAAGAACAGATAAATTTATAATCAGAAGAAGAAAGAAAAAAAGAGGGTAAGTATGGCCAGATCAGTTTGGAAAGGACCATTTGTTGAAGAGAGCTTGATTAAAAAAGTTGAAAAATTAAAAAATGATCCAATAAAAAAACCAATAAAAACATGGTCGAGAAAATCAACAATAATACCTGATTTTGTAGGTGTAAGCTTCTTAATTTATAATGGGAAAAAATTTATACCAATTACAATATCTGAGGATATGGTTGGACACAAATTTGGTGAATTTGCACCAACCAGACAATTTTTTGGACATACGCCAGCTGACAAAAAAGCTAAGGTTGAGGGAGGAGCAGCTAAAAAATAATGTCAAAATTAAAAAAAAAAATTGACTCAAAAATTGTAAAATCAATTAATAAAAACGTAAGATCAAGCCAAAGAAAATTAAACCCAATATTAAAATCTATAGTAGGAAAAAAAGTTGATGTAGCTATAAGAGATCTTTCTTTTTCAGATAAAAGAATTTCAAAAGATATTAAGAAAACAATTTCTTCAGCGGTTGCGAATGCGGAAAATAATTATCAGTATGATATTGATAAATTAATTGTAAAAGAGGCATATTGTGGAAAACAAGTCGTTATGAAAAGATTTAGAGCAAGAGCTAAAGGAAGAGCAGCAGAAATTATGAAACCTTATTCGAATTTAACAATAATTTTAACTGAAAAAAACAAACAAACGGAGGAGCATGGGTCAAAAAGTTAATCCTGTAGGTTTAAGACTAGGTATCAATAGAGGATGGGATTCAGTTTGGTATGCTAAGAAAAAAGATTTTGGAAATAATCTAATAGAAGACTACAGGATAAGAGATTATATAAAAAAAAATGTTGTAAATTCTGGAGTTTCAAAAGTGATGATAGAAAGAACTACAAAAAAGTGTTTTGTAACTATTTATACATCTAGACCTGGTTTTGTGATTGGTAAAAAAGGAACAGACATTGAAAAAATTAAGGGGAACTTATCAAAATTAACATCTAATGAGGTAGTATTGAACATAAAAGAAGTAAAAAAACCAGAAACAAACAGTTATTTAGTTGCTGAGAATATAGCTCAACAGTTGGTTAAAAGAGTTTCATATAGGAGAGCTATGAAAAGAGCAATGCAATCAGCCCTAAGATTAGGCGCAAAGGGAATAAAAGTATCTATAAGTGGAAGATTAGGTGGAAATGAGATAGCTAGAACCGAGTGGTTAAGAGAGGGAAGTATTCCTGCCCATACACTTAGAGCAGACATTGACTATTCAGAAGCAGAGGCTTTAACAACTTATGGAATTATAGGCATCAAAATTTGGATTTACAAAGGAGAAATATTCACTAGAGAATTTAGCCAAGAAAGGAATAAAGCTTAATAATATGCTTCAGCCAACCAGAACAAAATTTAGGAAAGCACATAAAGGTAGAATACATGGCAACGCCTCAAGATGTAATGTAATGAATTATGGATCATTTGGCCTAAAAGCTATACAGCCAGAAAGAGTTATCTCTAGACAGATAGAGGCAGCGAGAGTTGCGTTAACTAGACATATGAAAAGACAAGGTAGAGTATGGACAAGAATGTTCCCTAATATACCAGTATCAAAAAAACCAACCGAGGTAAGGATGGGTAAAGGAAAGGGATCACCAGAATTTTGGGCATGTAGAGTGAAGCCAGGAAGAATATTATTCGAAGTTGATGGTGTACCAGAAGAAGTTGCGAAAGAAGCTTTATATAAAGCTTCAGCTAAATTACCAATAAAGTGTAAATTTATAAAGAGAATATAGAAATGAAAAAAAAAGAAATAAAAAAACTATCTAACAAAGAAATTATTGAAAACTTAGAGAAATTTAAGAAAGATCTTTTTAACTTTAGATTTCAAAAAGTAAATGGACAAATAAAGAGCCCAGCTAAAATTAATGAAACTAAAAAAAATATAGCAAGATTAAAAACAAAAATAGGGGTAAGGAATGCCTAAAAAAATATTAAATGGCATAGTAGTAAGCGATAAACCAAATAAAACTATTACTGTTTTAGTAGAAAGAAAATATCAACATCCTTTATTAAAAAAGGTAATGAAAGCTAGAAAAAAATATAATGCACATGACGAAGAAAATAAATATAAAATAGGTGATAAAGTTTCTATAAGAGAGAGCAAGCCATTTTCTAAAAATAAAAAATTTGAAGTTATAGGAGATCTTAAATGATACAAGTTCAAACAGAATTATTAGTTGCAGATAACACTGGTGCAAAAAGAATTGAATGCATAAAAGTTTTAGGTGGTTCAAAAAGAAGATATGCAAGTATTGGTGATACAATAGTTGTAGCTGTAAAAGAGGCTATACCTAAAGGAAAAGTCAAAAAAGGTGCAGTTCATAAAGCTGTGGTTGTAAGAGTTAAGAAAGGTATACATAGAAATGATGGATCTAAAGTAAGATTTGATAATAATGCTGCAGTTCTAACCGATGAAAAGGGCGAACCAATAGGTACAAGAATTTTTGGACCTGTTACAAGGGAACTTAGAACTAGAGGGCAGATGAAAATAATTTCATTAGCACCAGAGGTTTTATGATGATTAAGAAAGGAATAAAAGTAAAGATTTTGACTGGAAAAGACAGAAGTAAAGAGGGTGAAGTCATAGAAATAGACAGAAAAAATAATAGAGCAAAAGTAAAGGGAATTCAAATTGTAAAAAGACATGTAAAAACTACTAAAGAAAAAAAAGGTGGAATAGTATCAAAAGAAAATTTTATACACCTTTCAAATTTAAAATCTTTAGAAAATAATAAAAAAGAACAAGCTAAAAAATAATGGAACCAAGACTAAAAAATATAATTTCAAAGGAAATAAATCCAGCACTTAAAGAAATGTTTGGTTATAAAAATATTTATATGGGCCCAAAATTAGAAAAAATTGTCTTAAACATGGGTTTAGGATTAGATGGAAATGATTCAAAAATTGTTAATTCATGCCAAGATGACCTTGCGAGCATAACAGGACAAAAACCAGTAATTACAAAGTTTAGAAAATCTATTGCAAACTTTAAAACAAGAAAAAATACTAATTCAGGTTTAAAAGTGACACTAAGAAAAAATAAGATGTATGAATTTCTGGATCGATTGGTAAACATTGCGCTTCCTAGAATTAAAGATTTTAGAGGATTAAATGTTAATGGATTTGATAAGTTTGGAAATTATACATTTGGAATAAAAGAACAGATAGTGTTTCCAGAAGTTAATTTTGATAAAGTAGATAAAATAAGAGGTTTGGATATTACAATAGTAATTAAAACATTGGATAAAAAACACAGTTATGAACTTTTAAAAAGATTGAATTTTCCGTTTAAAGAAACAAGGAGTAACTAATGGCAAAACTAAGTGCAATAAATAAAAATAATAAAAGAATAAAGTTATCGAATAAACTATATAAAAAAAGAACTGAATTAAAAAAAATTGTTATGAATAAATCTTTGACATTTGAGGAAAGATTTAAAGCACAGCAAAAAATTTCAAAATTGCCAAGAAATTCGGCTAAAATAAGAGTAAGAAATAGATGTCAAATAACTGGTCGACCTCATGGGGTTTATAGAAAATTAAAAATATCAAGAATTGCACTAAGACAATTAGGATTAGAAGGCAAAATTCCTGGTATGGTAAAATCAAGTTGGTAGAAAGGATATTATGAGTTTAAGTGATCCAATAGGTGATATGTTAGCAAGATTAAAAAATTCTCAAAAGAGAAATCATAAAAAAATTGAACTACCATCATCAAAATTTAAAGCTAAAATAGCAGATATTTTAAAATCAGAGGGCTATATAATAGATTATGAAGTTAAGTCAGAGCAAAATAAAACAAATCTTCACATAAGTTTAAAATATAATTCAGGTAATCCAGTAATAAGCTCAATTGAGAGAATATCAAAACCTGGTAGAAGAATTTTTTCTAGCGCAGAAAGTTTGCCAAAAGTTAATAATGGATTAGGCATAGCTATAATTTCAACACCAAAAGGAGTTATGACAGATATAGACGCTAGAAAACAAAAAGTTGGTGGAGAGGTAATTTGTAAGGTATTTTAATGTCGAAAATTGGAAAAATAAGTATTTCAATTCCAGAAAAAGTTAAAGTAATTCTCAGTGGTACAATTATTAATATAGAGGGACCGCTTGGAAAAAAAACCTTAGATATAGATTTAGAAATGTTTGATTTAAGTATAAATGAGGGTAAAGAAGTTTCGATTAAACCCAAAATAAATAATCAAGACACTAAAAGATTATGGGGAATGAATAGAAGTTTAATTAATAATGCAATTATTGGTGCAAGCAAAGGTTATGAAAAAATTTTAGAGTTATCTGGAGTTGGATATAGAGCAGCATTGAAAGGCAATGTTTTAAATCTTCAATTGGGTTTTAGTCACGATATAAATTTTAAAATTCCTGATGGAGTTAAAATTCAAGTTGAAAAACAAAATGTTTTAAAAATTACTGGTACAGATAAACAACAAGTGGGTATGGTAGCAGCTGAAATAAAGAGTATTAGACCACCAGAACCTTACAAAGGAAAAGGAATTAAAGAGCAAGGTCAGTACATATTAAGAAAAGAAGGTAAGAAAAAATAATGAAAATAAATAAATTAGATAGAAAAAAATATAGAGTAACCAATAAGGTAAAAAAAGTTTCACCAAAAGATCGTTTTAGACTAAGTGTAAGCCGTTCTGCAAAAAATATTAGTGCTCAAATTATTGATGACTCAAAAAATATAACTTTAGCCTATGCTTCCTCTAATACAAAAGACATTAAAGCTAAAAAGAAAAATAAAAAAGAGCTATCAGCCATAGTTGCTGAGATACTTGCAAAAAAAGCAAAAGATATGAAAATTACGAAGGTATTTTTTGATAGAGGAGTTTACAAATATCACGGGAGAGTAAAATTACTTGCTGATGAACTCAGAAAGAATGGAATGGAATTTTAAATATGGATAAAAATACTGAATTTGTTGAGAAATTAGTACACATTAATAGAATAACCAAAGTTGTTAAAGGTGGAAGAAGATTTGGATTTTCAGCGCTAGTAGTAGTTGGTAACCAAAATGGAAAAATAGGAGTTGCTCATGCAAAAGCAAAGCAAGTTCCTGACGCTATTAAAAAAGCTAATGAATTGGCTAGAAGAAATCTTGTCCAAATACCTTTAAGAGAAGGAAGAACTATACACCATGATATTTATGGCAAAGATGGAGCAGGAAAGATTAAATTAAGAGCAGCTCCCAAAGGAACGGGTATTATTGCAGGTGGAGCAGTTAGAGCGGTATGTGAAGTTCTTGGTATAAAAGATATAGTAGCAAAATCACTTGGTACTGCTAACCCACATAATGTTATTAGAGCTTGCATGAAAGCTCTTTCAAATCAAAACTCTCCTAAAAATATATCTTTAATTAGAAATAAAAAAATATCTGAAATTATTGAGAAAAGAGGATAATGAACATCTTAAATAATAAAGTAAGAGTTAAAACTCCAAAAAAACGATTAGGAAGAGGAATTGGCTCAGGTAAAGGAAAGACTTCTGGAAGAGGAATAAAGGGACAAAAATCCAGATCAGGTGTTGCTATAAAAAGTTTTGAGGGAGGACAAATGCCTCTGTATAGAAGGCTTCCGAAGAGAGGATTCAATCCACTGAGTAAGCCAAAAGTAGCAAAGATAAATCTTGATCAATTACAGAACTTTTTAGATAAAAATAGAATTGATGCATCTAGTCAAATTAACTTAGAAATTTTAAAAAAAAATAAAATTATCAACAAATCTTATCAGAAATTCAAAATACTTTCTAACGGACTACTTACTACAAAGATTAATATAGAAGCTGACTTTTCATCATTATCAGCAAAAGAAAAAATTGAAAAAATTGGTGGTGTATTAAAAGTAAAAAATCCAAAGTGAATATATGAGTGAATCATCTCAAACTAATGATTTAAGAAATAGAATTCTATTTACTATTTTTATTCTTGCTATTTATAGGCTTGGCACATTTGTACCTCTACCTGGTATAGACCCTGAACAATTACAAGTAATGATGGATAGTAATCAAAAAGGATTATTAGGTATGTTTAATGTATTTGCAGGTGGAGCTGTGAGTAGAATGGCAATTTTTGCACTTGGAATAATGCCTTACATTTCATCATCTATAATTATTCAATTGTTAACTGGAGTTTCAGATTACTTTAAAAACCTTAAAGCCCAAGGAGAAATTGGAAGACAGAAAATTACTCAAATTACCAGATATGGAACAGTACTACTAGCCACCGTTCAGGGATATGGACTTGCTGTAGGTTTAGAGTCTTCAGCTGATTTAGTTATCAACCCAGGTGCTTTTTTTAAAATATCTACTGTAACGACTATTGTTGCAGGTACTATTTTTCTTATGTGGTTGGGAGAGCAAATAACACAAAGAGGTATTGGAAATGGAATATCTTTAATTATTTTTTCAGGAATTGTTGCTGAAATACCACGAGCATTAGTGACAACGTTTGAATTAGGCAGAACTGGGGCTATATCAACAATAATGATAATTTTCATTTTTGTATTATTGGTTTTAACAATTTTGTTTATTGTTTTTATGGAAAGAGCTTTAAGAAAAATACTTATTAATTATCCAAAAAGGCAAATGGGTAATAAAATGTATGGCGGTGAATCATCTCACTTACCACTCAAAATAAACTCTGCAGGAGTGATACCAGCTATTTTTGCATCTGCACTTTTACTATTACCTGTAACATTCTCAAATTTTAATGTGTCTCAAAATGAAACATTTATAAACTTTTCATCATATTTTTCACAAGGGCAGCCTCTATACATGATATTATATGCTTCTGGTATTATCTTTTTTACTTTTTTTTATACATCTATTACATTTAATCCTAATGAGACTGCTGAAAATTTAAGAAAATATGGTGGTTTCATCCCTGGTATCAGACCAGGCGAAAGTACTGCAATATATATTGATACAATTTTAACTAGGTTAACAACAATTGGGGCTTTATATTTAACTTTAGTTTGTTTAATGCCAGAATTTTTAATTGCAAATTATCCAATACCATTCTATTTAGGTGGAGCTTCTGTTTTGATAGTTGTAGTAGTTGCTATCGATACTGTAACACAAGTTCAAACAAGGTTAATGAGCTCTCAATACGAACAATTAATTAAGAAAACAAAATTTGGTAGATAGTCCAAGTGAACGTTATAATATTTGGACCCCCTGGAGCAGGAAAAGGAACCCAAGCTTTAAATATTGTTAAAAAGTTTAATCTTTATCAAATTTCAACAGGTGATCTGTTAAGAAGAGAAGTAAAAAATCGAACAGAAATAGGTAAAGATATAGAAAATATAATTTCCAAGGGTGATTTTGCTACTGATGAAATAGTTAATGAACTAATAAAAAAAGTAATCTTTAACCCTTTAAAAAAAAACAATCTTATATTTGATGGATACCCTAGATCATTAAGTCAGGCTCAGAATTTAGATATATTATTAAATGAAACAAACCAAAAAATAAATTTTATTTTTTTTTTAAATGTCAAAAAAGAGACGATAATAAAAAGGATTGAAAAAAGAAAAATCTTAGAAAAGAGAACAGATGATAATTTGACCACAATTCTCAAAAGATACGACACATATATGGAAACAACTAAACCTGTCTTAGATTTCTATTCCACAAATCCAAATTTTCATGAAATTGATGGTGGTGAAAAAATTGAGGAAATTTCAAGCAAAATTAACCAAATCTTAACTGTTTAAGACATTGACTTTAAAACAACTTATTATATAAAAGGCTAAATTTTATCTCAATATTATGGCTCGTATAGCAGGTGTAAACATACCACAAAATAAATTAGTTCGTATAGGACTAACTTATATTTTTGGAATAGGAGAAAAAAACTCCAATGATATTTGCAAATCTTTAGAAATACCAAACACCAAAAGAGTGAATGAATTAACAGATGATGAAATTTTAAAAATTAGAGAATTTATAGATCAAAAATTTACAGTTGAGGGTGACTTAAGAAGAGACACTTCTTTAAATATAAAGAGGTTAATAGATCTTGCATCTTATCGAGGATCTAGGCACAGAAAGAAATTACCTGTTAGAGGACAACGAACTAGATGTAATGCTAGAACTCGAAAAGGAAAAGCAATTGCAATTGCAGGTAAAAAACTAACTCCACTTAAAAAGTAGTATGGCAAAAGATAAAGTAGAAAATAAAGACCAAGCAAAAGAAACTTCTTCTAAGTCTAAAAAAAGTTCTTATTCTAAAAAGAAAAAAAATAAGAAAAATATTTTAAATGGTATTGCTTATGTACAATCAACATTTAATAACACAATAGTTTCAATTGCTGATACAAATGGAAACGTAATATCATGGGCTTCAGCAGGGCAGAAAGGTTTTAAAGGATCAAGAAAATCAACTCCTTATGCAGCACAAGTAGCAGCAGACTCAGCTGCTTTAAAAGCTTTGGAAGTTGGAATGAAAATTTTATCTGTTGAAGTCAAAGGTCCCGGTTCTGGAAGAGAAACTGCTTTACGAGCTTTACAAGCTAGAGGCTTCAAAATTATTTCAATAAAAGATACAACACCAATGCCACATAATGGGTCAAGACCGCCAAAAAAAAGGAGAGTATAAATGGATACAACTGAAGTAAATATTAAAAATTGGAAATCACTTATAAAACCACCAAAGTTGGATGTAAATCTTAGTGATGATAAAACTTATGCTAAGATTATAGCTGAACCCTTAGAAAAAGGTTATGGTCTCACATTAGGAAATTCTTTAAGAAGAATACTTTTATCATCTATTAGAGGTACAGCAGTTACTGCTATACAAATAGATGGAGTATTGCATGAATTTACATCAATAAAGGGCGTTAGAGAAGATGTAACAGATATTGTTTTAAATGTTAAATCACTTGCACTAAAAAGCAACTCAGAAACATCGATAAAATTAATCCTAGATGCAAAAGGACCAGGAGAAATTAAAGCTTCTAATATTACAACATCAGGAGATATAGAGATTTTGAACCCTGAGCTAGTAATATGTAATTTAGATGAGAATACGAATTTTCATATGGAAATGACAGTAAGTAATGGGAAGGGTTATGTTTCAGCAGATATGAATAAACCTGAGGAGCCTCCATTAGGACTTATTGCAATTGACTCCTTGTTTAGTCCTGTGAAAAAAGTTTCTTACTCAATTAGTACAGCAAGAGAAGGTAAAGCCCTAGATTATGATAAATTAACAATGGAAGTTGAAACAAATGGTTCAATTTCAGCTGAGGATGCAGTGGCATATTCGGCTAGAATATTCCAGGATCAACTAGGGATGTTTGTAAATTTTGATGAACCACAAGAAGTAATTGTCAGAGAGCAGCCCACTGAACCTGAATTTAATAAAAATTTGTTAAGGAAAGTTGATGAACTAGAGCTATCTGTAAGATCAATGAATTGCCTAAAGAATGATAATATAATTTATATTGGAGATTTAGTTCAGAAATCAGAAGGAGAAATGTTGAGAACACCAAACTTTGGTAGAAAATCTCTTAACGAAATTAAAGAGGTTTTAACTGGAATGTCACTTTATCTAGGAATGGAAATTCCAAACTGGCCTCCTGATAATATAGCTGAACTATCTAAAAAATTAGAGGAAGCTATTTAATGAGACATAAATTTGGTTATAAAAAATTAAATAGAACAGCAGAGCATAGAAAAGCATTAATAAAGAATATGCTAAATTCTCTTGTAAAGTATGAACAAATAACCACAACACTTCCAAAAGCAAAGGTTTTAAAGCCACAGGCTGATAAACTAATTACTTTAGGTAAAAAAAATACATTACAAAATACTAGAACCTTGATTTCTAAACTGCAAGATGAAGCGTCTGCAAGTAAAATTAGAAAAACTTTATCTAAAAGATATGAAAATAGAAAAGGTGGATATACGAGAATAATTAAAGCAGGTTTTAGATATGGGGACAACGCCCCTATGGCAGTAATAGAATTTGTAGATCGTGATATAGAAGCAAAAAAAGTAGATAAAAAGAAAACAGAAAAATCTAAAGTAACTGATAAAAAGGCAGAAACACCTAAAGAAGCTACTTTATAAAATAAATAATAATCATTATGAAAAAAACTATCAACGTAGATGCTACGTATGTCGGCATGCGTCTTGATAGATTTCTTAGAAAGCATTTTGAAACTATTCCTCAAAGTTTAATTGAGAGAAGTCTTAGAAGTGGCAAAATTAAACTTAATAAAAAAAAAATTAAAAGTTCTGCTAAAATACAAATTAACGATTTAATTGAATTTCACAATTTTGAAATTAAAAAAGAAATTGTATCTAAAAAAAAAAAATTTAAACCTACAGATAGTATAATTAAAGAAAATGAAGATTTCATCATTGAAAATAATGATGACTTTATTGTTCTTAATAAGCAAGCAGGTATATCTGTTCAGGGTGGAACAAAATCCAAAAAAAACCTTATAGATATTTTTTCTAATAGTGAAATTTTTAAAGATGATAAGCCCTATTCAGTACATAGACTTGATAAAGAAACTTCTGGAGTTTTTTTATTAGCAAAAAATAGGCCTACTGCACAATTACTCACATCACTTTTCAGATTAAGAAAAATTTACAAAACGTATATTGCAATATGCCATGGTGAAATAGCTGTCAAAGCCAGAGGTTTATTAAAAAATAACCTTGTAAGATTTGACGAAAAAAAAAAGATAGTCGAAAATGCTGAGACATATTATGAAATTCTAGATAAAAATAATAATTCTACTTTCATTCAGCTTAAACCGATAACAGGAAGAAAACATCAATTAAGAAAGCAATTATTTGATTTAGGTCACTCAATTATAGGTGATAAAAAATATAATTCTTACAAAATACAAAAAAATAATAAAAATCTAATGCTCCATTCTTATGAAATTAAATTTAAAATGAATGAAAAAAAATATACTTTTAGAGCTACACCACCTGAGTATTTTAGATATATGCTAAAAGCTAAAAGACTTAATTTTTAATCTCTTTCAGAAAATTTTTAATTAATATTTCTGATAAATTATTATATTTTTGTTTTTTAATTTTAACAAGATTTGTAACTTCTTTACCTCTAATTCCACAAGGAATTATTTTTTTATACGCATCTATGTTGTTTGAAACGTTTAAAGCAAAGCCATGGTATGCAATCCATTTTTTTACTTTAATACCTATAGCTGCCACTTTTGAAATTTTGATATTATTTATTGATTTACTTTTGTACCATATGCCAACATTTTTTCTATCTGCAAAAACATTAATTTTAAATTCTTTTAAAGTATTAATTATTGTATTTTCTACACAAGAAATAAGTTTTCTAATATTTTTTCCTCTTTTGTTTAAATCAATAACAAAATAAAAAACTAACTGACCGGGACCATGATAAGTTATTTTTCCTCCTCTATTAGTTTTAATTAATTTTATTGATTTATCTAATAATTCATTATTTTTGTAACTTGTTCCTGCTGTATATGCTTCCTTGTGTTCTAAAATCCATATTAATTCATTATTTTTTTTATCATGAATTTCATTCAATCTTTTTTCTAATAGCGATATAGCATTTTTGTATTTTATTGGTTTTATTGACTTTTTTATCTCTATTATCATTATAAAATTGTAATATTAATATTTTGTATTAATAGTGCCAACTAAATTATAGATAAATTTATGACTTTAGTAAAAA
>MDSV01030824.1_pt1 | contig 15902 bp, 17 predicted proteins | sample 810851 | NCBI WGS metagenome assembly MDSV01 (sample SAMN05326640, study PRJNA326480) | marine metagenome | isolation source: seawater | place: Atlantic Ocean: North East | collected 2012
AACCAAAATCTTGACCACGGCGTAACCGCCGTTCCATACACAAAAGGCGGGTCAATTCTCGGTGGAAATACCGGGTCAGTTCTCAGTGAAAATCAACAAGCCATGAATAAACACCTGATTATTGGGACTTCTATTTTTTCGGCTGAACGCTTGCCGGTTTCGCACTAGCCGTAAAGCATGTCCGGCAGGAATGTGACGATCTGAGGGAACAGGGCCAGCAGCAGCACGAACATGATCATGATCACCAGGAACGGGAAGGTCACCTTGGCGATATAGGCCGTGCTGCGGCCGGTGATGTTCTGGATCACCGCGAAATTGAAGGCCACCGGCGGCGTGATCTGGGCCATTTCGACGACCAGGACCATGAAGATGCCGAACCAGAGCTTGTCGAAGCCGGCCGTTTCCACCAGCGGCAGGACCACTGGCAGCGTCGTCGCGATCATTGCGAAGCCTTCAAGCGCCGTGCCGAGGATCAGATAGAGCGCGATCAGCGCCACGATTAGCAGGATCGGTGATAGGTTCATCTCGGTCACGAAGTTGGCGACGGCGGACGGTATGCCGAGCGTGGAGGTGATATTGCCGAGCACCGAGGCGCCGAGAATGATGATGCCCATGACCGAACATGTCTGCACCGCGCCAAGCACGATGTCGCGCATCACCCGCAGCGAAAGTGCCTTCTGGAAGAGGGCAACGAGGAAGGCGCCGACGACGCCGAGCGCCGCGGCTTCCGAGGGCGTCGCGAGACCGCCATACATCGAGCCCAGCACGCAGACGATCAGGAACATGGCGGGCGCGAGATCGCGCAGCGCCGCAACGCGCTGACGGAAGGGAATGTGGCGCAGCGCGCGCTCGCTTTCGGGAACAAGGTCCTTCTTGATGCTGCTGCGGATCATGATATAGGCGCCGAAGGTCGAGGCCAGCAGCAGGCCCGGAATGAAGCCGGCGGTAAACAGTCTGAGAACGGATTCATTGGCGAGAACGCCATACATGATCATCACCGTCGAGGGCGGGATCAGGAAGCCAAGCGTGCCTGCGCCTGCGAGGCTGCCGATGGCAAGTTCCGGCGAATAGCCGCGGTTCAGGAGTTCCTTCAGCGTCATTCGCCCGACGACCTGCGTTGTTGCCGCCGACGAGCCGGAAATTGCCGCAAAGATCGAACAGCCGACGATATTGACATGTAGCAGGCGGCCCGGCAGCAGGCCCGCCCATGGCGCAAGTCCCGAAAACAGCGCCTGCGAAAGCTTGGTGCGAAACAGAAACTCGCCCATCAGGATAAACAGCGGCAGGGCCACCAGATCGGGCGTCGTCAGAATGTTGAAGATGTACTGCGGAAACAGCCGGTCGATCGGAATGTGGGTGAAGAAGGCGGCGAGGCCGATCGCGGTCGTCAGCAACGCAATGCCGATCCATGCGCCTGCGGCGAGAGTTCCGAACAAAAGCCCGAAAAGGCTTGCGACGACCGTTCCCATAAGTTCACCTTTGATTAAAGCTGCGGTCTCTGCCGCACCGGCGCTGTTCCGGTGAAAAAATCACCTCAAATGCGCTTTCATTGTTTTGGACGTATCCGGCGGAAGGCGACATCCGCTCCTGCCGGATATGCCTCTGTCACTCGATGGCGCTGGCCGCGCCCAATTGGGGGTCGTTGACCACATTGCCGCTAACAGCGGTGATAAGCCGGGCGATCATCTGGAAGGCCAGGATCGCGGCGCCAAGCGTCAGCACGGCCTGGGGGATCCACAGCGGCGTGAAACTCTCCTGCGAGACATCGCCATAGCCATAGTTGCGCAGCGTGAACTTGAAGAGCCATATCGCCAGGGTGACGGTGACGGCGGAACCGAGCGCGGCGGAAACAATCTCGAGAACCCGGACGAGCCCGGCCCGACCTGAAGAAAGAATGAGTTCAACGCGCAATTGCAGTCCGGCCCGCAGTGTCATGCCGGAGCCCAGCAGAAAGGCCGCGCCCATCAGGTAGGCGCTATACTCCCAGCCAATGCCCGTTCCCGAAGGGACAAAGCTCAGATATCTGCTGAAGAAGGCGAGCAGAATATCCGTCAGCACCAGCAGAGTCAGGCTTGCGATGCAGAGCCCGGCAAGCCATGCGCCGAAGAGTGAAACCAGATCTGCGGTCCTTTGCAGGACCGCAGCAGGTCCACGAAATCCACCGAGGGGGCGGGTGTTTTCGCGAGACGGGGTATCACTCATTTCAGTCTTGCGCGCTTTTCGTTGCGAGGAATTCGTCGGCATAGGGCTTGGCGTCCGGAACGCGTTCGAAGAACGCGGACTGTACGGTCGTGGCCTTGTCGGCAATCTCCGCCTTCAGCTCATCCGAAAGCGGAACCAGAACCATGCCGTTGTCTTCCATGATCTTGATGCTCTTTTCGTCGGCTTCGCGCGACACGTCCCAGAACGCGGGCTCCAGTTCAGCGGCGACATCAAGAATGGCGGCCTGATCTTCTTCGGAAAGATCGTTCCAGACATCCATGTTGATGGTAACTGCGTTGGAGCCCCAGGTGTGGTTGGTCGGGTAGATGTATTCCAGGAATTCCCAGAAGCGGCCGTCAACGCCGGAGGTGGCCGAGGTGGCAACGCCATCGACGCGGCCGGAAGCCAGCGCGGGCAGAAGCTCGCCCCACGGCATGACCACGCCGTCCATGCCGATGCTGCTGATGATGTCGACGGTGTTCTTGTCGGCGCCGCGCACCGGAATGCCATCGAAATCGTCGATGTTTCCGATCTTCTCCTTCAGATAGACATACTGTGCCGGCGACGGCACCATGTAAATCAGCTTCTGGTTATACTGCTCGAACAGCTTCTCGAATTCGGGACGCAGATAGGTGTGGTATTCCTTCAGCTCATCCATCGAGGTGACCAGGAAAGGCACGCCCTCGGCGCCGAACATGGGATTGGAGCCGACCTGCTGGCTGATGTTAATGTCAGCCATGTCGACAAGACCATCGCGGACTGCGGCGAGCTGGTCGGGGCCTTTGAAGCCGAGCGAACCGGCGGCGTTCACGGTGATGGTCACCTCGCCATCGGTGGCCTTCTCGACGGCTTCGGCAAAGGTCCGAGCATTGTCGACCATGAAATTGCCTTCCGGAAGAACGTCGGAAAAGCGGAGATTGGTTTCCGCGGCGGCGATGCTCGCAGAGGCGATCAGCGCGGCGGTAGCGATGCCGGTTGTTTTAAGCAGTTTCATACGTCTGTTCCCTACTTCGTTGCGATCAACCGGCGGCGCAAAGGCATTTCACATACGCGCCGGAAGACCTGAACCCATTTTTTGTACGCAGTTCCGCAGGTTAGAGATGTTGTCCGTGCAGGAAAAACACTGGTTCGCTCTGATGTGATCGTGAAAACCTATGTTTACGTCTGCTTGCGCGCCCAGCTTCGCAGCGCTTAAAATACGATCGACGCCCGGTCCGCCATGTTCGATCGTGCAGCTTGTAGTGGCGCGTTGCACAGGAGGCTACAACAAATCGGCGTTTTCATGTATATCCGCCGCAAAAAACCGTCGTATGTCGTGCCCGTCTCGGTGTCAGTCGTCGCGATACTGCGTCTCAAAGCCAGATAAAACCGCGTATGGCACAAAAGCGCGATTGCAGGGACGAGCGTCATGGATATCCGCAAGCTGAAGTCTTTCGTCAAGATCATCGATATCGGCAGCATCACCCGTGCGTCAGCGATGCTGCATATCGCCCAGCCTGCGCTCAGTCAGCAGATCGCAGCCCTTGAGGCCCATTACGGCCGGCAATTGTTGATCCGCTCCAAACGCGGCGTCGTTCCGACAGAGGCGGGCAAGGTGCTCTATCGCCATGCGCAGCGCATCCTGCGCCAGATCGACGAGGCCGAACTCGATATCGCCAGCGCATCCGAGGAAATCACAGGCGTCGTGCGGGTCGGCCTTGCGCCGCTCGGTCTCGGCGCGCTTCTGGCGGCGCAATTGATCAAGAAGATTCGTGCCGAATATCCGGGCATCGTGCTCTACGTCAACGAGAATGTCGGCGGCGGAACCATGAGCGAGTTGCTGATGACCGGCAAGATGGACGTGGCTCTGATCTTCTATCCCGGTCCCATTCCGAGCCTCGGCTTCGAACGCATACTGACCGAGGAACTGCATTTCGTGACGGTATCGGAGGAATTCGAAGACGGCGCGGATGTTGGCTTCGCCGATGTGGCGCAGCGCGACCTCATCCTGCCGAGCCGGGTCCATACCCTGCGGCAGGTCATCGAGACCAATCTCGGCCGTATGAGCCTTGCCCCGCGCATTATCGCCGAGACGGAGTCGATCTCCGTGCTTTCAAACGCACTTGGCGAAGGGCTCGGAGACACGATCCTGCCGCTGTCTGCGTGCAAGGCCGTGCAGCGCCGGCTGCCCGAGGCGAGAAGCTTCCGTATCCGCAATCCCAACATGCGCATCAACATGTCGGTCTGCTGGTCGGCGCAGTTGCCGTTGAGCGAGGCGACGACGGTGGTTCAGGAGAACCTCGTCGCGCTCGCCCGCCAGCATGGCGAACAGCAGGATTAGCTGAGTTTCGCGACCGCATCCGCGATTTTAGCGCAGGCGGCTTCGATGATTTCCATCGACGTCGCAGTCGAGATACGGAAATAAGGCTCAAGCCCGTAGGCGCCGCCATGCACCGAAGCGACGCCTGCCTCTTCCAGGAGGTAAAGGCTGAAATCGAGATCGGTCTCGATGGTCTTGCCGGCTGGAGTCTTCTTGCCGATGACGCCGGCGCAGTTCGGATAAAGATAGAAGGCGCCGTCCGGCAACAGGCAGGAAAGTCCGGGGATTGCATTGATCAGCTCATGCGCGCGATCACGGCGCGCACGGTAGACCGAGACGGTTTCCTCGACGCTGTCCTGCGGACCGGTCAACGCGGCAGCGGCGGCGGCCTGGCTGATGGAGGACGGGCAGGAAGACATCTGTGACTGCAGCTTGTTGATCGCGTCGATCAGGAATTTCGGCCCGACCGCATAGCCGATCCGCCAGCCTGTCATGGCATATGACTTGGAAACGCCGTTGACGACCAGCGCCTGATCGGCAAGCTCCGGCATCACGCTCACAATGCTCTGTGCCGGAAAGTCCGCAAACCAGATGCGGTCATAGATTTCGTCGCACATCACCAGCACATCTGGGTGTCGCTTGATGACCTCGCCGAGCGCGCGCAGTTCTTCGGCGGTGTAGGCAGCGCCCGTCGGGTTCGACGGCGAATTCAGGATCACCCAGCGGGTGCGCGGGGTGATCGCAGCCTCGAGCGCCTCGGGCGTTAGCTTGAACCGGGTGCTCTCGTCGCAATGGACGATCACCGGCGTGCCGCCATTCGCAACCACCATGTCCGGGTAGGAGACCCAGTAGGGCGCAGGCACGATGACTTCCGTGCCGGCTTCGACCGTCGCCATCATTGCAACGAACAGGATCTGTTTCGCCCCGCCGCCAACGCAGATGCGATCAAGATCGCAGTCGATGTCGAGCCTTGTCTTGAAGTCATGCTGGATGGCCTTGCGCAGCGCGACCGTGCCGTTGACCGGCGTATATTTGGTGTCGCCTTCCGCGATTGCCTTGACGCCGACCGTCTTGATCGCGTGCGGGGTGTCGAAATCCGGTTCGCCCACCGTAAGGTTCAGGATCTCGCGACCTTCGGCCTTGAGGTCGCGCACCTTCTGGGCGGCGGCGGTGCTTGGAGAAACGCGGATCGATGTCACGCGGGTGGCAAGTTTTTCTGCCGACATGAGGTACTCCTCGGTTTGCTATTCTGGCTGAGGCGACGGCGTCCTATTTGTTGCCGGTGAGAATGACGTCGCCGCCGACGCGCTTGCCCGTCCTCAGGCCGCCCGGCACCTGCAGGGTCGGCAGCAGTTCGATCAGGCCGATATTGACGTATTGCGGCGTCTCAATCGCGTATTCGACGGCGTCGGCGATGTCGGAGACCTGCGGCATCTCGAAGCCTTCGAAATACTTCTCGCGGGCTTCCTCGGGGCTGATCTTTTCGACGCGGGCGAAAATATCGGTCTCGACCCGGCCGGGACTGATTTCGGTGACCCGCACGCGCCGTCCGAAGGCATCGACGCGCAGTTGCCGGGAAACAGTGTGCATTGCGGCCTTGGTGGCGTGATAGGCGATGTGACCGCCGAATTCGTAATGGCCGGCCATCGAGGTGATATTGAAGATATGCCCGCGGTCGCGCTCCATCATTTTCGGCAGCAGCAGGCGGGCGAGATGCAGGCCGGCGCGCAGGTTGACGTCGATCTGCTCGTCGATGTCGAAGGCATCCGACTGGAGAATGCTACCCGGCCGCGAGACGCCGGCGCAATTGACCAGCACGTCAATATCAAGCCCGGAGACCATTTTCGTCACCGCCTCGGTGTCTGAAACGTCGAGCACATGCGTGACGATGTTGCCGTTGGTCGCGGCAAGTTCCTCAAGGCTCTTTGCGTTGCGCGCAACGGCGTGGACTTTCAGCCCCTTCTCGGCCAGCCTTTCGGCGATAGCGCGGCCCATGCCGGTAGAAGCGCCCGTGACGAGAGCGGTTTTGTAATCAGAAGCGGGCATCGGTATTCCTTGTGTTCAATATGTCTCAGAATTCGGCATCATCGGCGCGTCATCGGTGCGACCACGCCGCCGGCAGACAGGATTTTCGCCCGCAGCAGGGTTGCCAGTTCGAGCGCGCCGGGCGTATCGGAATGAATGAGGATTGACTGCACCTGCATGTCGATTTCCTCGCCTGTGACGCAGGTGATCTTCTGCTCGCCCAGCACCTGGAAGACACGGGCGAGAACCGCATCCACATCCTTGATGACAGCGCCCTTCTGGTTGCGTGGTGCAAGCTGGCCGTTCGGCAGATAGCCGCGATCGGCGAGAAACAGCCGGACGACCTTGCGTCCGCGCTCCAGCGCCGCCTTTTCCAGCGCGCTTCCGGGCAGAACCAGAAAGGCGATCTCGGGATCGAAGTCACCCGTTGCATCTGCAAGCGCCTCGGCGATCGCCGTATCGGCGCTAGCCAGATTGCCAAGCGCGCCATGGGGATTGAGGTGGGTGATCCGGTGGCCGGCGCGGCGGGCAAAGGCATCAAGCGCGCCAAGCTGGTAGAGGACATGGGCCTGCAATTCGCCTAGCGGCATATCCATCTTGCGGCGACCGAAACCCATCCTGTCGGGGAAAGCCACATGGGCGCCGAGATCGACGCCCTTTTCCTTGGCGAGACGGACGGTGCGGTCCATGATCACCGGATCGCCGGCATGATAGCCGCAGGCAACATTGGCGGAGGTGATCTGGTCCATCAGCGCTGCATCATCAGCGATTTCGTAAGGGCCGAAACCTTCGCCCAGATCCGCGTTGATATCGATCTTCATGGCTGAGCCTCCAGTTCGAACAGAATGTCGCAATAGCCCACCACCGTTCCGGACGCTGGGATGTCGGAGGCGATGACGCCCGATGCTGGCGCTTCGATCGGCGCGCGCACGCAGCCGTCGGCAACGTAGCCGATGATCTGGCCCGCGCGGACGCTCGAACCGAACGAGACTGCGGAAAGCCCGTCATCATCGCCGCACGGCTGAAACAAGCCAAGCGCGGGGCTTCGGACGGAAACACGCGTGGTTGGAGCGGGACCAGTGACCAGCGACGCTTGATGTTCTGCCTCGGGCAGGACGAGTTCCAGAAAGCCATCGACGCCATCGATCCGGAGTTCCCGGATACCGGTCTGACGCATGCCTTCGCTCAGGGTTTCGAGTTCGGTTTCAGAAAACATCGCGGCTCCAGCTTTGAAACAGTCTTCGGCCTGTCGCGACTTGCTGCCGGGTTTCTTCGAGGTAGGCTGCGAAGGCCTCTTCGGCCTCTCTCATTCCGGCAAGGGTCAGCGGTTCGAACCGGATCAGATCGCCTGGTTTTGCCTGCGCCACCCGCCAGAGATCAGCGTCGATGACGCAACCGATCTTGGGGTAGCCGCCCATCGTCGCGGCATCGGCGAGCTGAATGATCGGCTGGCCGGAGGCCGGCACCTGGATGATGCCGGGCGCGATGCCGTGAGAGCGCAACTCACCTTCCGTCCACCGTTCCAGTATCGGACCCTCAAGGCGATAGCCCTGGCGGTTGCTCTGCGGGGTGACCTTGTAGGCCTTGCCATAAAACCCTTCCAGCGCGGTTTCCGTGAATTGCCCGGTTTCCGCCGAGGGGATCACGCGGAGGCGAATTTCGGCTTCGCCATCCTGTCGCAGCGGTGGAAGGTTGACGCTGATGCGGCTCAGCCTGCCCGGCGCAGAGCGGCCCTGCAGGCGATCGCCGGGCTTGAGAACCCGGCCTTCGAAGCCGCCGAAGCCTTCGCGCAACTGGGTGCTGCGCGAGCCCAGCATTTCCGGCACGTCGATGCCGCCGGGAAGCGCGAGATAGACCCGCGCGCCATCGCGCATCGCGCCGAATTCGAGAACCTGCCCGGCAAGCGCCGTCCCGGCAAAGCAGCGGGGCAGTGCGAGGCCGTCGAGCCTGGCGTCGCAGGCAGCGCCGGCAATCGCAAAGCCGGTATCCTCGATGAATTCGAACCGCCCTGGCGTCAGTGGAATTTCGAACGTGGCGTCAGTATCGGCATTGCCGAGAAGCCAGTTGGCGATGCGGTGAGAAAGCGGGTCCATCACGCCCGCCGATCCCAGGCCCTCGGTCCAATGACCGTGTCGTCCGAGATCCTGAACGGTGGCAAGGGCCGGGAGTGCAACAACTTCGATCATGCGATCACCTCCACCGGCCTGAACCGGATCTGGTCGCCCGGTACGAGAAGGGCGGCAGGCTCGCGCATCGGGTCGAAGAACACGGTGTCGGCCGTGCCGATCGTGTTCCAGCCGCTCGGCCCGGCCGAGGCCGATACCCCTGTCTGCAGACCGGCGACGGACAGCGAGCCGCCCGGCAGGTTTTGAAGCGGCACCTTGCGCCGCGGCGTTTGAAGGCGCGGATCGAGCCCGCCGAGATAGCAATAGCCCGCATGGCTGCCGACGGCGAACACCGTGTAGCTGGGCGCTGCATGACGGCGCACCAGTTCGTCGATGCCAAGGCCGGTCATCTCGGCGACCTCATGGATATGCGGGCCGCCCGCGCCGCCATAGGTGATGTCGATGTCGAGCACCTTGCCTGTGAGCGTCTTGGTGCGTCCGCTTTGCCACAGCGCATCGAGGCGCATTTCGAGAATGTCGAGGTCGGGCGGCACGTCCTTCAGCCGCAGCGCCAGATTGGTCATGCCCGTCGCGGCCTCGGCCACGCATTTCCATGTCGAGACCTCCTCGGCCATCGCCCAGATGCGCTGCTGGTGGGGGAGGTCAAACGGGCAATCGACCTGATAGATCAGGGCGCGGCTGCCAATCGGAAACAGGCCCTGTTCAGGCATGATCGCCTGCCTTGCCCTTCAAGAGGCGCTCGAGATGGTGGATCGAAACGCCGCCGGCGGCAAAGCCGGTTTCGGCGATCAGATCGCGGTGAAGGGAGAGGTTAGTGCTGATCCCCTCGACCCGCATTTCGGCGACCGCCGCATGGGCGCGCGCAAGCGCTTCGGTCCGGTCCGCGCCATGTGCGATCACCTTGGCGATCATGGAATCGTAATGCGCTGAAACCGCGCCGCCGGAATTCATATGCGTGTCGACCCGGACGCCGGGACCGCCCGGCAGATGCAGCGCGGTAACCCGTCCCGGACTTGGCGCGAAGGTTTCGGGGTCTTCGGCATTGATGCGACACTCGATCGCGTGGCCGGCAGAGACGATATCGTCCTGCACGAAGGGCAAAGGCTTGCCGCAGGCCATCTCGATCTGCAGCGCGACGATATCGAGACCCGTCACCATTTCGGTGACCGGGTGTTCCACCTGAATGCGGGTGTTCATCTCGATGAAATAGAACTGGCCGTCCTCATAGAGAAACTCGAACGTGCCGGCGCCGACATAGCCGATATCGACGCAGGATCGGGCGCAGCGCGCACCAATTTCGGCCACAAGCGCGCGGTCGATCCCGGGCGCCGGGGCCTCCTCGATTAGCTTCTGGTGTCGGCGCTGCATCGAACAATCGCGATCGCCGAGCCAGACCGCATGGCCATGGGCATCCGCCATGATCTGGATTTCGACATGGCGCGGGCGCTCAAGGAATTTTTCCAGATAAATTTCCGCATTGCCGAAGAAGCGTTCCGCCTCCTGTCGGGTCAGCATGGCAGCCTCGGCAAGCTCTTCCGCCCGCCGCACGACCCGCATGCCGCGCCCGCCACCGCCGCCGGCAGCCTTCAAGATCACCGGGAAGCCGGTTTCTTCGGCGATCGGCCGCATACCGGCTGGATCTGCCGGAAGCGCGCCTTTTGAACCTGGAACGCATGGAACGCCGGCGGCCAGCATGGCGGCCTTGGCCTCGACCTTGTCGCCCATGCGGCGCATGACGTCGGCGCTTGGACCCACCAGCGTCATGCCGGCGCTTTCAACCGCCTCGGCGAATTCCGGCTTTTCCGAAAGAAAGCCGTAGCCGGGATGGATGAGGTCCGCCTTGAGCAGGCGGGCCGCACTGATGATGGCGGCTATATTGAGGTAGCTCTTTGACGCCGCCGCCGGGCCAATGCAGATCGCATCATCGGCAGCCGCGAGATAGGACGCATCACGATCGGCTTCGGAAAAGCCGCAGGCCACCCGCAGTCCCAGCCTTCTGCCGGCCCGGATGATTCTGAGCGCAATCTCGCCGCGATTGGCGACGAACAGCGTTTTCTGTCTGGTCTCAGTCATCTGCGAGCTTCATCAACATCGCGGCGGCATCGACTTGGTCGCCGTCTTCTATAAGGATTTCCGCTATTACCCCGTCCCGTTCGGCAGCGATCGCCGTCATGATCTTCATCGCCTCGATCAGACAGACCGTCTGGCCTTTCGAAACCCGGTCACCGACCGTCACGAAGGGACGCGCGCCCGGCTTGTCGGCGAGGTAGCAGACACCGCCGAACGGTGCGGAAATGCCTCTGAAAGCGGGCGTTTCATCCGCGATAGCGGGCTTCGGCGCAGGCGGCGGGGACTTACGCGCGGATGGAGAAACAGCGCCGCTGACCATCGATACCTTGTTGCCGTCTTCGTCATAGGAGAAGGCTGCAAGGCCGTTCTTTCGGACCCAGGTCATACGGGCGATCAGGTTTTCTGTCGTGATCGGCATCCAGTCTTCGCGTCCTGATTTGCTTTTGGAACCAGCGTTTCGTCAAAAACTAGCATCGCAAGCCTGCAATGACGTCAGAGCGCTTTGGCATGACGTGGGGCTGCGACATAGGCATTGCCGATTACATCAGATGCACACGGTCTTATCGCCCGGCCCTGGCGCTGCCTATGCTTGCCTGCAACAGGCGGGACATGCCCGTCATCACGATAAAAGGGTGAGGAAATGCCGCACATCAAGACCAAAATCGAACGCGCCAAGCAGGAAGACGTGGCAGCGCTTGCCAAATTCGGCAGCGCCACGATCCACGAGGCGCAGGGACGTCTCGGCGCGCTCAGCTCGCGCATCAAACCCATCGATCGCAACATGTCGCTCTGCGGTCCGGCTTTCACGGTCGAAAGCTCGCCCCGCGACAACATCATGCTGCAGCTTGCGATTCATTATGCCCAGCCGGGCGATGTGATTGTTGTCTCCGCCGGTGAATACGAGGAAGCCGGCAGTTTCGGCGATGTCCTAGGCAATGCCTGCCTTGCAAAGGGGATTGCCGGTGTCGTTACCGATACGGGCGTGCGCGATACACTTCAGCTTATCGAACTCGGCCTGCCGGTATTCTCGCTCAGCGTCTGCATCAAGGGCACGGTCAAGGAAACGCTTGGCCGCGTCAATGCCGACATCATCGTCGGCGGTGAAGTGATCCGCCCCGGCGACGTCATCTGCGGCGATGCCGATGGCCTTGTCATGGTCAGGAAGGAAGACGCAGCCGAGGTGGCGAAGAAATCCCAGGCCCGCGAAGATGCCGAAGCCGGGTTCATTCAGGCTTACAAGGACGGCCGCACCATCATCGATGTCTGCAATCTGGAAGCCGTGCTGAAGACCAAGGGTCTGACCACCGACCTCTAAGCCTACACTTCATTTTTTGCATGCAGGGAGATTTCGGATGTCGGACATGTTCAGACTGGATGGCAAGATCGCGCTGGTGACAGGCTCGAGCCAGGGGATCGGCAATGCGCTGGCGCAAGGGCTCGCGGACCAGGGCGCCATTCCGGTGATCAACGGTCGCGATGCAGCCAGGACCGAAGCCGCGGTCGAGGCTTTCCGCAAGCAGGGGATCAAGGCCTGGCCTGCGATCTTCGACGTGACGGATCGGGCTTCCGTGGAAGCCGGGATCGCAAAGATCGAGGACGAGATCGGACCGATCGAAATCCTCATCAACAATGCCGGCATTCAGTACCGCACGCCGCTTGAGGATTTTCCCGCCGAGCAGTGGCAGCGTCTTTTCGATACCAATGTGTCGGGGACATTCTACACCGGTCAGGCGGTGGCCCGGCACATGATCGGTCGCGGTCGCGGCAAGATCATCAATATCTGCTCGGTGCAGAGCGAACTCGCCCGGCCCGGCATTGCGCCCTATACCGCTACCAAGGGCGCGGTGCGCAACCTGACGCGCGGCATGTGCACCGACTGGGCGAAATACGGCCTGCAGATCAATGCGATCGCGCCGGGCTATTTCGAAACGCCGCTCAATCAGGCGCTCGTCGATGATCCTGCATTTACCGCCTGGCTTGAAAAGCGCACGCCCGCCGGAAGGTGGGGCAATGTCGAGGAACTGATCGGCGCCGCCGTGTTTCTCGCTTCATCGGCGTCGTCCTTCGTCAACGGCCACACGCTTGCCGTGGATGGCGGCATCACCGTGAGTGTCTGATGGCGGTTCAGGTCGTGGTCATGGGAGTCAGTGGTTGCGGGAAATCGACGCTGGGCCGCCGCCTTGCGCAGGCTTTTCAAGCGCGGTTTGTGGAAGGCGACGACCTCCACAGTGTCGACAACGTTGACAGGATGCGCGCCGGCATCCCGCTTCAGGATGAAGATCGCTGGCCATGGCTGGAGCGCATCGGCGAAGAGCTGGCGCGCGCTGGCAAGCAGGATAGCGGGGTTGTGGTCGCCTGCTCAGCGCTGAAGAAATCCTACCGCGATCTTTTGCGTCGCACGGCGGGGCCGGGGCTCGGCTTCATCCATCTGCGCGGAGAGCGCGCTGCGCTGAAAGCCCGTATGGAGGCCCGGCACGACCATTACATGCCCGCGACCCTGCTGGACAGCCAGCTCGCGACGCTCGAGCCGACCGATGGCGAGGACGATGTGCTTGCGCTTGATTTCGCCAGTCCTGCCGACCGGTTGCAGGCAAAGGCTGCCGCGTTTCTGCGCCAGTCGGCCAATTCCATCATCACCGATGCTTCGCTTCCCGTTCCGGCAGGCTCGGCACGACAATAATTTCCAGCAGGAGCACTTTATGAAAGCCGCCATCATTCATGCCGCAAAGGATTTGCGGATCGAGGAAATTGCGTCGCAACAGGTCGCAGCCGGGCAGGTCGAGGTCCAGATCGGCGTCGGCGGCATCTGTGGGTCCGATCTGCATTATTACAATCACGGCGGTTTCGGCGATGTCCGTTTGCGCGAACCGATGATCCTCGGCCATGAGGTCGCCGGCACGGTGACCGCGCTTGGCGAGGGCGTGAGCGGGTTTGCCATCGGCGACCGTGTTGCGGTGTCGCCGTCGCGGCCGTGCGGTGACTGTGCCTACTGCCAGAAGGGCCTTCAGAACCACTGCGTGAACATGCGCTTTTACGGCAGCGCCATGCCGATGCCGCACATCCAGGGCGCATTCCGGGAGCGTCTGATCGCCGAAGCCTGGCAGTGCCACAAAGTCGCCGCTGGCGTTTCACTTGGCGAGGCGGCGATGGCGGAGCCTCTGGCCGTGACGCTACATGCCGTCAACCGCGCCGGTTCGCTTTTGGGCAAGCGGGTGCTGATTTCCGGCTGCGGTCCGATCGGCGCGCTCTGCATCGTCGCGGCGCGGGCGCATGGCGCGCGTGAGATCGTCGTGACCGACGTCATGGCAGGAGCCCTCGCATTCGGCGAAGCTGTCGGGGCCGACCGCACCATCAATGTCGCCGACAATGAGGAAGCGCTTGAAGCCTACGGCGCAGGCAAGGGCTATTTCGATGTGATGTTCGAGGCATCCGGCAATGCGCGGGCGCTTGCAAGCGGCCTCAAGGCGCTTGCGCCGCGCGGCATCCTCGTCCAGCTCGGCCTTGGCGGCGATGTCGCCCTGCCGCAGAACCTCGTTGTTTCAAAGGAAATCGAAATTCGCGGCTCGTTCCGGTTTCATGAAGAATACGGACTTGCTGTCGATCTGCTCAACAAGGGCCTTGTCGACGTCAAACCGCTCATCAGCGCCACCTATCCGCTGGCCGATGCCGTCGAGGCATTCGAAAAGGCCGGCAATCGCGCAGAGTCGATGAAGGTACAGTTGAAATTCGAATAGCCGCGGTCGGATCGCGGCTCTGGCGCCGCACAACGATAAAATCAGAGGAAATTCTCGATGTCGAAACCGGATGTACTGCAGCTCGGTCCCTATCCCGAATGGGACATGGAGCGTCTGGACGGCCTTTTCACCATGCACCCCCTGTTTGCGGTTGACGACAAGGCGGCATACCTCGCCGAACACGGCGGGAAGATCCGCGCTATCGCAACCCGCGGGGAGCTTGGCGCCACCCGGGCGCTGATCGAGGCTTTGCCGGCACTTGAGATCATCAGCGTCTACGGCGTTGGCTTCGATGCCGTCGATCTGGATGCGGCGCGCGAGCGCGGGATCCGCGTCACCAATACACCCGATGTGCTGACCGGCGACGTCGCCGATTTTGGCATCGCGATGATGCTCTGCCTGTCGCGCGGCATGATCGGCGCGGAAAAATGGGCGCGTTTCGGCGACTGGGCCGCGCATGGCACATATCCGGCCCAGCGCAGGGTATTCGGCAAGCGAGCAGGGGTGCTGGGTCTCGGCCGCATCGGCTTCGAGGTTGCCCGCCGGCTTTCAGGCTTTGATATGGAGATCGCCTACAGCGATATCGGTCCGAAGGACTATGCGCGCGACTGGCAGTTCGTCGAGAACCCGGAAGAACTTGCCGCCCGCTCGGATTTCCTGTTCGTGACCCTTGCCGCCTCAAAGGCCACGCGCCACACCGTTGGCTGCAAAGTTCTCGAAGCGCTCGGGCCGGAGGGCATGCTGATCAACATATCGCGGGCCTCGAATATTGATGAAGAGGCTCTTCTTTCGGCGCTTGAGAGCGGCAAGCTCGGCGCGGCAGCGCTCGACGTTTTCGAAAACGAACCGGATTTCGATCCGCGTTTTCTCGCATGCAGAAATGTCCTGCTTCAACCCCACCTTGCTTCCGGCACGGTTGAAACTCGAAAGGCCATGGGCAAGCTGATGATCGATAATCTGGAAGCGCATTTCGCCGGCGTCGCCCTGCCGACGCCGGTAATATGAAACGTCGCGTGTGATCAGGATAAGTTCTGGGTCGCAAATGAGGGCCCGTGACAATGGCGCCACGAAAGCTGGTCACGGTGCTGCCACGTTGGTTTCTCTACCGCACTCCGGCTTTTCGCGCCAATAGATAGCCGAAGCGCAGATCGGGCAAGGGCCACACGCATAAGGGATTCTGCCTCCTGAAATGCAATCATGTTTCGGTTAAAATTGACAAAAGTTCAAAAAGTCACCCGGCGAGAGATCGTGTCCCGCAACTTGGTGTAGCTGGATTTCATAGCCATAGCATCGATGAAACAGCATCTGCTGGCGACCTGATAATACTCGCTGTTCGTTCGACGGATATGTCTAGGCTCAGGACCTATTAAATCACTTGCGACGTTCTCTTCGTTTTGATTCATTGGACTCGAATGGAGAACCGTAATGAGTGATTTGCCGCTGCTG
>MDSV01173024.1_pt1 | contig 15901 bp, 13 predicted proteins | sample 810851 | NCBI WGS metagenome assembly MDSV01 (sample SAMN05326640, study PRJNA326480) | marine metagenome | isolation source: seawater | place: Atlantic Ocean: North East | collected 2012
ATTATTTTTTTTTTGGGGTGTATAATATCCAAAAATATCATTACCAAAATAATTTCCATCAAAAATTATTTTCTTAAAATCTATTTTTTCAGTTTTATACAATCCTTTAAAATTAATATGAACTCTTAACTTTTTAAATTTTATATCAGAGTCTTGCCCGTCAAATATTACAATTGGATTTATGATTTCTAAATTTGGTGTTGGAAATATTCTATAATTGACTTTATCCGCTTTTTTTATGTTAAAACCATGTTGATTCTTTAAAATATTATTTAATGTTTCAATCTTATCAACATGTTTAAAGAGTTTTGGTAAATTAAAAATAAGTACAATAAAAATTGTGAAAATTATTAATAAATATCTAAGATAATATATAAATTTAGAAATATTTTTTAAAAGAAGTTTTTTTTTAAGTGTATTAATTATCATCTTTCCAATTATTTTAAGTAGTGTATAAAAGTTAATTTAAACAATGCCATCTGAAAACAAATTATTAGATAACTTAAATACTGAGCAAAAAAAAGCTGTATTAGATACTGAAGGACCCAACTTAATTGTCGCTGGTGCAGGATCTGGTAAAACAAGAGTGCTTACTACCAGATTGGCTTACATAATAAATCAACGAAAAGCTTGGCCAAATCAAATTTTGTGTGTGACGTTTACAAATAAAGCGGCTAAAGAAATGCAGAATAGAGTACTTGAGTTTATTAAAGGTGAGAATAGCGCTGTTCCTTGGCTAGGAACTTTTCATTCCATAAGTGTAAAATTTTTAAGAAGACACGCTGAGGCTATAGGCTTCAAAAGCAACTTTACAATATTAGATACAGATGACCAAAAAAAACTTATTAGGAAAATTTGTGAAGCTGAAAACATTGATGCAAAAAAGATTTCACCACAATTTATAATCGCTTTAATAGATGGCTGGAAAAATAAAGGATTAATGCATGATGAGGTTAAGATAAAAAAGGGGAATTCTCTAGAGTCTCAAATTTTAAAAGTTTATTCAATTTATCAAAAAAAAACACAAGATTTGAATGCAATGGACTTCGGTGATTTAATTCTTTTTACGGTGAAACTATTTGAAAAAAATAAAGACATAGCAGAAATATACCGGAGAAATTTTAAGTATATTTTAGTTGATGAGTATCAAGACACTAATTTCATTCAGAACAAATGGTTAAACTTATTAGTTAACTCCAATCAAAATATATGTTGTGTTGGAGACGACGATCAGTCAATTTACAGTTGGAGAGGAGCGGAAATTAAAAACTTCTTAACTTTTGATAAAATTTATCCAAATTGTAAAGTTTACAAATTGGAGCAAAATTATCGTTCAACAAAAAATATTCTGGAAAGTGCTTCAAGTTTAATTTCAAATAATAATAGTAGAGTGGGCAAAAAACTTTGGTCTTCTGGGTCAAGTGGGGAACTTGTAAAATTAAATTGCTATAGCAATGGAAAGGAGGAAGCCACAGGAGTTAGTGACATCATTGAAAAAAAAATAAAAGGAAAATATTCTTTAAATAACACAAGTATTCTTGTTCGAGCTATTTATCAAACAAGAGAATTTGAAGAGAGGTTTTTGAAAATTGGTTTAGGTTATAGAGTTTTAGGTGGTATACGTTTTTATGAAAGAGCAGAAATAAAAGACGCAATTAGTTACTTGAGAATTGTTAATCAAAAATTCGATGATTTAGCTTTGGAAAGAGTAATCGGGGCGCCAAAGAGAGGCATTGGAGACGCAACTTTAAAAAAGGTCTTTGAATTTGGAAGTAAAAAAAAGTTATGTCTTGAAGATTCAATAATTCATTTATTAGAATTGGATCAATTTAAACCTAAGATAAAAAAAACGTTTTCCTTGTTAATTAAACTAATAGAAAAATGGAGAAAAGACGCAAAAAATATAAAACATTACGATTTATTAAAAATAATATTGGATGAGTCGGGATACTCTAAAACAATTAAAAACAAAAAAGATTTAGAAAGTGAAAATAGACTGGAAAATTTGAAAGAGCTTATTAGAGCTATGCAAGATTACGATAATTTACAAAATTTTTTAGAGCACGTATCTTTAGCAACTTCAGCTGACCAAGAGTGGGAAGGTGAAAAAGTTAATTTAATGACTATGCATGCTGCTAAAGGATTGGAGTTTGACGTTGTCTTTTTACCTGGATGGGAGGAAGGTTTGTTTCCGCATCAAAAATCTTTGCAAGAAAAAGGTGATTTTGCATTAGAAGAGGAAAGGAGATTAGCATACGTTGGTATAACCAGAGCAAAAAAAGAAGCTTTTTTGTCTTTTGCTTTAAGAAGAGCTTATCAAGGAGATTGGATGGATGCTATTCCATCAAGGTTTGTTAACGAATTACCAGAGGATAATATCGAAAAAAATGAAATATCAGATAATAAAAATGATGAAGAGTTCGATTTTAATCAAGACAATAATTTAGAATTTGGAGAAGAATATAGAAGTCCAGGATGGGATAGACTTAAAAAGAAATTAATAAAATGGAAAAAATAAATAAACTAAAAAAAAAATTTTCAAAATTTAACATTGAGGGATATTTAATTCCAAAGAATGACGAGTTTTTTAGTGAATATATTCCTGCTTATAAGGATGATTTGCGTTATATCTCTAATTTTTCTGGATCTTACGGCTTAGCATTAATTCTAAAAAAAAATAATTATCTATTTGTTGATGGTAGATATACTGTTCAGGCAAGTTATCAAAGTGGAAATAATTTTAAAATAATTACTTTGCCAATTGAGAGCAATAAGAAAAAAATAAATTTGAAAAATATAAGGATCGGTTACGATCCTAAGTTATTTAATGAAAATTTAATTAAAAAATTTTCAAAAAAACTTAATTTTAAATTTTCAGCAATAAATACTAATTTGGTTAAATCAATAAAAAAAGATAGTAGTAATTTTAAAAAAAAAAATTTTTTTTATATTTTGGATAAATCTATAGCAGGAGAAAGTTATCTTATAAAATTAAAATATATTAAAAAAAAACTCTTAGAAAGTAATGCGGATATTATGCTAGTTACTTCCTCTGAAAATATTGCCTGGCTTTTAAACATTCGAGGAAATGACTCAGATTTTTCTCCGATACCTAATTGTTTTTTAATAATAGATACAAAAATGAGGGTTTTCTTTTTTTGTGATTTGCTCAAAATAAATACTAAGTTTAGAAAAAAAATGAATTTCTTAAATATTTTAAAAATTGAGGAATTGGCCAATTTTTTAAAGAATATAAAAAATAATAAGTTTCTAATAGATGAATCAACATGTTCAATTTTTTATAAGCAAATTATAAAAAAAGAAAATGAAATTGTTGATGAGCTAGATCCAATTTATTTTTTGAAATCAAGAAAAAATAAAATTGAAATAAATAATACAAAAAAAATACATGAGTATGACGGTGCAGCATTAACTAAATTTCTTTTTTGGGTAAAAAATAATTTTAAGAAAAAAAAAATAACAGAAATGACTGCTCAAAAAAAACTTTTAAGTTTTAGAAAAAAATTTAAACAATTTAAGTTTTCGAGTTTTCCAACAATTTCAAGCACAGGATCCAATGGCGCAATAGTACATTATAATGCCTCAAAAAAAACAAATAAAATTTTAAAAGTTGGAAATATATACTTGGTTGACTCTGGTGGCCAATACCATTATGGAACAACAGACGTTACAAGAACGATCTCTTTGGACAGTAATAATAATAAGATTAAAAAAATTTTTACAAGAGTATTGCAAGGCCATTTACGATTATCTAACTATAACATCAAAAATAACACTACAGGATCAATACTAGATAAAATTGCGAGAAATAAATTAAAAAAAATGCATTTAGATTATGCGCATGGAACGGGTCACGGCGTTGGTTATTTTTTGAATGTTCACGAAGGACCTCAGTCAATATCTAAGTTTAACAAAATTAAATTAAAGCCAGGCATGATACTTTCTAATGAACCAGGATATTATGAAAAAGGAAATTTTGGATTAAGAATTGAAAATTTAATTTATATAAAAAAATACAAAAAAGGTATGAGGTTTGAAAATTTAACTTACGTTCCAATAGATAAAAGTTTGATTATCAAAAATTTACTAGATGAAAAAGAAATCTATTGGTTTAATCAATATCATCGTAATGTTTTTAAAAAACTAAAAAAATTTATGAATAAACGTGAATTAGCCATGTTGAGGGACTCATGTTCAAATATCTAATAGTTTATACCATTCATTTTCAGAATAAATTTTAATATTAAGCTCTTTCGCTTTATCTACTTTCTTTTTTGTGGGCTTACTATCACCAACAACTAAAATATTTAATTTTTTAGAGACAGAACCTAACACTTTTCCTCCAAGATTTTCAGTAAGAGTTTTAGCTTCCGATCTGCTAATTTTCTTAAATCCTCCAGTAAACATTACATTTGTATTACTCAATTTTCCTGTTTTATTCATTTCATTATAATTTTGCACATTTAATTTTGATATGAAGTTTTTAACAATTTCGTTATTCTTACTGCTGTTGAAAAAGTTTCTTAGTGAATTAATTTGCGTTTCACCAATTCCATCTAGATCTTGCAAGTTTTTAAGTATTTCACTTTGGTTAGTTTTATTTAACAAGTTTGAAAATTGATCTATTGATTTAAAATAACTAGCTAAAATTTTAGCATTTTCTTGCCCTATGTGCCTAATGCCAATCGAATAAATAAATTTATTTAATGAGATATTTTTTGCTTGATTGATTGCGGTCTTAAGATTTTTTACAGAAAGATCGCCCCATCCCTCTAGTCTTTGAATCTTTTCAAAGCTAAGTTCAAAAATATCTGAAGGATTTTTTATAAATTTCAATTTCCAGAATTGATCAATAACTTTTTTACCCAAACCTTCAATATTAAAAGCTTCTTTAGAGACAATATGTTTTAATTTTTCCTTGGCAGTAAAAGAACAGTCATAACCTTTTATACATCTTCTTACAGCATCTTCTTTATTTGTTGAAAAATTAAATTCTTTTTGAATTTTACCTCCACATAAACATTTATTAGGAAATTCAAATTTTTTTGAATTTTTGCTTCTTTTTTTTAAATCTACAGAAACTACCTGGGGAATTACATCACCAGCTCTTTGAACAATAATGGTATCGCCAACTCTAACGTCTTTTCTTTTTATTTCATCCTCGTTATGTAAGGTTGCATTTGATACAACAACACCCCCCACAGTTACAGGTTCTATTTTGGCGACAGGTGTAATCGCGCCCGTTCTTCCAACTTGAATTATTATATCTTTAATTTTTGATGTGGCTTTCTCTGAAGAAAATTTGTATGCAGTTGCCCACCTAGGTGAATTTGAAGTATTGCCTAGTCTTTTTTGTAAATTTAAATCATCAATTTTGTAAACTATCCCATCAATATCATAATCTAGTGTAGATCTAATGGACTCTATATTTTTATGATGTTTTTCAATTTCCTCCAGTCCCTTTACAAGAACGTTATGAGAATTTACTGAAAATCCCCACTCTTTAAGTTTAGAGATAAATTCAGATTGTTTTTTATAAATCATTGGATTTACTACTCCAAATCCATAAGCAAAAAATTTTAAAGGAATCTTTTTTGTTTCTTGCGAATTTTTTTGCCTTAAGGATCCACCTGCAGCATTTCTTGGATTGGCAAAATTTTTATTTATCTTTTTGAAATCTTTTTTGCCTATATAAACTTCACCTCTAACTTCTAATGTTTCAGGTAAACTTTTGTCTAATATTTTTTTTGGGATATTATTAATAGTTTTCAAGTTTTCTAAAATGTCCTCTCCTGTTATACCATCACCCCTAGATAAACCTTTTATTAAGACACCTTTTTCATATGTCAATGAAGCTGATATCCCATCTATTTTTAATTCAGAAGAGAAATCAAAATCTTTATTTTTGATGTTTAAGTAATTAGAAACTTTACTAATGAAATCCTTCATACCGTCAATGTTGAAGGTATTTGACAATGACAGCATTGGTTTTGAGTGTTTTATTTTTTTAAATTTTTTAATTAATGGTGCACCTACTTGGTCCTGAATAGAATTTTTTGTTTTTAAAAATGGATAATCTACTTCCATTTTGATGATTTGAGATTTAATTTTATCGTACTGAGAATCCGCCACTAAAGGAGAGTCTAAATTAAAATAATGATGATTATATTTGGTTAATAGTTTGCTCTGTTTATTATATTTTTTTTTTATTTCTTCTTTTTTCATCTATTTAAAATTTTATCTATTGTTTTTCTTACTAAACCAACCTCTTCTTTTTTTGACTGCTTCTCCAGTCTTCTTTGCTCAACTTGATAGTCTTTATTAAGAAGTGAATATGAGTTTTCATACCATTTACTTGAGTTATAATTGTATCCCAAAATATTAGCTGTTTTTTCTGCTTCTTTTAGAAGACCTAAATTGTAATAAATTTCTACTAATCTGTGTAATGCTTCCTCTATATAAATTGTTTCTTCATAATCATTTAATATTACTTTGAGTCTATTTATTGCAGGTATCCATTTTTGAGTTTTTATATAGTATTTAGCTATATAAATTTCTTTTGCTGCCAATTGATTCTGAATCAAACCCAATTTAAATTTTAAATCTAAAGTGTAATCATTATCTGGATATTTTTTTATGTAATTTTCAACTAATTTTTTTGTTTTTAATAATGGTTTTAAATCTTTTTTTTCATCGAGTATTTGTTCATAATTAGCTAGAACTATTAAATATGAAGCGTATTCAATATTTTCGTCAGCAGGATATTTTCTTAAGAAATTTTCTAGAGATGAAATTGTTTCGTCAAAAAAATTAATTGTATAAAAACAGTAACTTTGCATAAGCAGAGCTTTTGCTGAATGTTCTATAACAGGTAAAATTTTTTCTGCCTCAGAAAATTTTTGAGCAGCAAAGAAATATTCTCCTTTATTCATTGCATCTAATCCTTCTTCATAAATTTTGTAAGATTGTTCTTCATCAGGCGGTTTTGTTGATATTTCTTTTTTTTTCGAACAATCGGTAAGAAATAGGATTAGGAAAAAAATTAAAAATATTTTTTGATACATTTTTTATTCATATCAAAAAAACTATATTAGGTAAAATTTTGTTTTTTTAAAAGCTCGCAGCAAGAGGTTTTTTTAATGTTTTATTAATTTGAGCTTTTTCATTAATTGATTTGCTCATTTTAAATGACCAATTTGATTCTTCTGAAAAAAATTTTAAAAGCAATTTGTTTGTAAGTGCATGACCACCTTGGGAGGTTTTAATATGACCTAAAATTCTATTTCCAGATAGCATTAGATCACCAATACAATCCAAAATTTTATGATAGACAAACTCGTGTCTATTTCTTAGTCCATCTTCATTAAGTATTTCGTTGTCTTTTACAACTATTGCGTTTTCCAAAGATCCACCTTTTGCTAATCCTTGACTTTTAATAAAATCAATATCCTCATAAAGACAAAATGTTCTAGAGTTATAAATTTCATTTAATTTATCAATACTTAACTTAAACTCTTTTCTGCGAGTTCTTATCAATGGATTTTTATACACAATCTCAAAATCAATGATTAGATCATTATTCGAAGGTTCTATAGAAATATATTTTTCACCTTCTCTAACTTCAATTTTTTTTTCAACATTAATAAATTGTCTTAATGCTGATTGCTCTTTAATGCCCGCTAATCTAATTGCATCTACAAATTCACTAGCTGAACCATCTAAAATAGGAACTTCTGATGCATTAATTTCTACTAATGCATTGTCAATTCCTTCGCCAAAAAAAGCTGCCATCAAATGCTCTACTGTGGAAACTGCAATACCATTTTTGTTTGCAATTTTGGTACATAATATAGGTTCAATTACATTTTTAAAATTTGCTTTAATTAAATCGTTTTTGTCTATGTCTACTCTACAAAAATTAATCCCAAAATTTTCCTCAGCAGGTTTAATTACTAATTTTGCGTTTACTCCGTTGTGTAAACCTACACCGGTCAATTCAATCGATTTATTAATAGTTTTTTGATTAGATGAAAGCATTGTAGTTATATATTCAATTAAATGGTTTTGCTTAAAACAAATTATGTTTCAAAAAATAACAATTTTACTCAAACAAACCTGAAAATATCCTTGAAATCCAGGATTTTTTTTTATTGATAACTGGTATTGCCTCTTTAGTCCAACCTTTGCTTAGAAGATCGCCTAAGATTTTAATAGACGTACTAGAATCTTCCTCAAATGAAAAATTAAAATCTAAATTACATTCCTTAAAATGATTTTCAAAAATGTTTTTTAATTTAAAAATTGTCTTTTTATCCTCAAAATCTAAATAAACAGAAATATCATTGTCTTTTAAGTAAGTTAAGTTTCTGTTTCGATTAAATAAAATATTGGTCATTTCTTCAATTCTTGCTGATGATATTTCTTTTATATGACTTAAACTAATTTTTCTAAAATTATTTTTGTCAAAATATTTTTTATCTAGATATATATTTTTATCTGTAAATTCGAAATTTGTCTCTGAAATTATGTTTTTGACATTAGATATATCGAGAGAGCACACTTTAGAAATGTCTTTAATAATAATATCAGAGCCAAAGTTAAATTTTTGAAAAAAAAGGAAAGCTGAGTCATAAAAAAATATTAATTGTGTTTCATTTTTATCTATCTTAATGCTTATGAAAGTTTTTTTTTTAAATTTGTTTAAAATTTTAATACCGTCGATAAAACTTTTTAACACAACTTTATTGAGATTTAGGTTGCACCTATTAAATAGAATTTTAATATTTTTGAAATCGTTATTATTAATCATAAAAAAAGTTAATTGATGCGAATAAAAGTCACCGTGTAAACCTATCGGTAAATTTTTGATCAATTTATTGTCTAAAAGGTATATTGAGTTAAAGAGGTGAACAATTGATTTTTTTTTTTCAGACTCTACTATTTTTGTTTTAATATCGTTTAAAATATAAGAAATATCCTCTGGTAAAATTTGGTTTCCATTTAATTTTTTGAAACCATTAACGTTTATACAATCAATTTCTGTCTGGTTAAGAATTAAATTAACATCAGAAAATAAAAAATTTGTTTTTTTTTCGATTTTATTTATTATTTTTTTTAAGTTGTTTACAGCTGTATCTAAATTAACTATTTTTCCCTTATAAAAGCCTGATGGTGATAATTTTTCTTTTTCTAAGATACTGAAATTGAGTTCATCATCATATTCACCAACACAGACTAAAAAGTTATCATCGTTAATATCTACAAAAAGATTTTTTTTTCCTAATTTGCTCATTTAATTCAAGATTAATTGATCTTTTATTCTATAATCAAAAATTGAGTACTTTTCAAAATTAATCTCATTTCTTAAATCTATATAGTTTTTTAAACTATCAGCAAAGTTTTTAACTGGTAATTTAATAACTTTATTGTCTTGAAGTATTATGTCCCATCTGCCTATATCGAAGTGATAGAAAGATTTAATTTTTTCGATTGGAAAATCGATTTCAACTAAAACAGAATAAATTTCTAAAAAATTTTTTTGTTTACCAAATATATTAGGTAATTTTTCTAACCTTGAGTTTTTAAAGAATTTTATCTCCTCCCCGTTTTTAGTTAAATAAAATGATTTTTTCTTATAATTAATAATTGCAATAGTTTCTTTCTCATAAACAATTATTTGTAGCTTTGATGGGTATATTTTTTTAAATTTTAAATAATCTATTAATCTATATTTATCCAAAATTTTATCAATTTTTTTATTATCTAGAAATAATAAATTCGAATTTATGAATTCTTCGTTAAAAGTTTTTTTTATATTATTTTTATTTAAAATATTTAAGTTTGTAATTTGGATTTTTTTTATTTTAAAAAGATTAAAACCTGTATTTGAAAAATTTGGATTAAACGTTGTTAAAGTTACTATAAGCAGTATAGAAGACAGAATAATTAAAAATCTTTTCATTTATTCAAGCTTGCGTCCAAGATTAATTTTTGCACAAGTTTTGTAAATGAAATTTTTCTGAAATTAGCAATTTCAGGTACTAATGATAAATTAGTCATACCAGGCTGAGTGTTGATCTCCAAAAGATAAAATTTGTTATTAGCAAATTTAAAATCTGACCTCGTAACTCCCCTACATCCTAAAATTTTATGTGTTCTCTCAGCAATTTTAAGCACTTCATTATATTTACTTTTTGAAATATTTGCCGGCATTATATGATTAGTTTTAGCTGATTTAAGATATTTAGCTTTATAATCGTAAAATTTTCTTTTTGGCTTTAACTCTATAGCGCCTAATGCTTTTCCATTCAAAACAGCTACCTGAATTTCTTGTCCGCCAATAAAACTCTCAACTAATAATGTGTCGTAAGTTTTCAATAAACTATTAATACTTTTTTTTAAGATAATTATATTTTTACAAATTTTTACGCCTATGCTTGATCCTTCATTATTAGGTTTTACCACTATAGGATATTTAAAATTTTTTGTAGAAAAAATTTTCTTTAATTTTAAAAAATTATAATTCTTTTTTTCCACAATTTGGTACGAGGGTGTTTTAATCTTATTCTTAATAAAAATTTTTTTTGAGATTAATTTATTCATAGCATTCATAGAGGGTATTACGCCGGAATGAGTGTAAGGAATTTTTGAGAATTCAAAAAAACTTTGAGCATATCCGTCTTCTCCTTCTTCACCATGAAGAGCGTTAAAAATAATGTCTGCTTTACTTTTCTTTATCTCGAAAAATGATTTTTTTTTTGGGTCAAATGTGTTTATGATGTAACCTAATTTTTTCATGGCGACTATACATGCCTTGCCGGTTTTAACGCTAATTTCTCTTTCCTTTGAGTTGCCCCCTAAAACTACTAGGACTTTTTTTTTAGGCATTTTTTTTTATTTCCCCAATTATTTTTAATTCTAAATCCAAGTTAACTTTGAATTTTTCATAAACTTTTTTTCTTACAAAATTAATTAATTTTTCAATATCTTCAGATGAAGCTCCACCCTCATTAACAAAAAAATTACAATGTTTTTTTGAAATAGCAGCTTTACCAAAAGAGGCATGATTACATTCGGCATCCCTGATGAGTTGCCAAGCCTTTTTACTCTGCGTATTCTTAAAAGTGCTTCCGCAGGTTTTAATTTGACTTGGTTGCGAATCTTTTTTTTCTTTAGAAAATTTTTTGATTTTTTCTGTAATAATATTTTTATCCCCTATTTTTGATTGTAGCTTAGCTGATAAAATTATTAGGTCCTCTGGTAAATTAGTTCCTCGATAAAAAAATTCAATTTCATCCTTTTTTATTTCAACTAAATTACCTTTATGATCTATTGCTTTGATTGATATCAAAATATTGGATATCTCATCGCCATAACAACCGCTATTCATCCTAATTGCACCGCCAATAGAGCCTGGTATACAAGATAAAAATTCATAATTTATGATTGAATTCTCTTCAGCAAATCTCGATAATGTTTTGTCAAGTGTACCTGCACCAACCTCTAAAATATTTTTCTCTACCTGCTTGATAAAGGAAAACTTTGGACTTAATTTTATCACTACGCCGCTATATCCTCCATCTCTTATCAAAGTATTTGAACCAGCACCTAGACATACAATCTTTTGAGTATTGTTTATAATTTTTAAAAAACTTTTTAGTTGTTCAGTATTTTCTGGCTTAAACAAAATTTTCGCTGGTCCGCCAAGATTAAACCAACTATATTTGGATAAGTTTTCCTGAAAAATAATATTCTTTCCAAATTTATCTTTTAATTCTTTTTGATTTAAACTCATAAAGATTTTTTTAAATTTCTCATCCAGTTTGAAATTGATCCTGCTCCCATGCCTATTATAATTTCATTTTTAATCAAATTTTTTTTAAAATAATTTTTAAAATCTTGTTCATTTTTTATTAAAATAACATCAACTTTTGAGTTAGAAGAAATCATATTACCGAAATTTTTTAAATTAAATTTCCTATTTATTTTTTCTCCTGCGGCATAAACTGGGCACAAAATAACTCTATCCGAAAATTTAAATGACTTAGAAAATTCTTTTTTTAAAAGGTTTACTCGACTAAATCTATGTGGTTGAAAAACTGAGGTTATTTTTTTTTTAAAGGCAACGTTTCTTATACCTTGTAATACTGAATAAATTTCAGTCGGATGATGAGCGTAGTCGTCGTAAAATTCATTGTTATTTTTTTCGAATATTTTTGTCATTCGTCGTTGGACACCCGTAAACTTTAATAACGCGTTCTTTAAAATTTTAATTTTAATACCAAGATTTAAACATACAACAATGGCAGCTACAGAATTTAAAATATTGTGTTTTCCAATAAGATTTAGAACTATATTTTTTATAATTATTTTTTTTCCCAAAAAGTTTTTAACAACAAGGTCATATTTGCAGTTTGTAACATTATATTTTGGATTTATGACTTGATAATCCGACTTTGAATTAAATCCATATGTCAAAATATTTTTTGTCTTAATTTTTTTCTTAATTTTTTGTATGTTTTTATCATCAATACAAATTATACATTTTCCAATAGGTGGTGTTTTATTAATAAACTTTAAAAAACAATGTTCTAAATTTTTATAATTTTTATAAAAATCAATATGCTCTTTATCAATATTTGTCACAATTGAGTAGTTAATTGGAAGTTTTAAAAAACTACCATCTGACTCATCTGCCTCCAAAACAGCCCAATCGCCTTTGCCTAGTTTCGCGTTATTTTTGATAGAATTAATTACCCCGCCATTTATTATTGTCGGATCTAGTTTGGACTCTAGGAGTATTTTGGAAACTAATGAAGTTGTAGTAGTTTTGCCGTGAGAACCAGAAACTATTATATTTTTTTTCAATGATACAATATTAGCTAACATCTCTGCCCTCTCGTAAATTGGTAACTTTCTTATTTTTGCTTCTTTTACTTCTAAATTGTTGTTTTTTATAGCTGTTGATTTAACTAATATTGTAGCATTTTTAATATTCTTTTTTTTTTGACCAATAAAAAATTTTATCCCTAATTTTTTGCAATTTTCTATATTCTTATTTAAATTTATATCGCTTCCTTGAACTTTGAAACCCATAACTTTCATAATTTGAGCAAGGCCACTCATTCCTATACCGCCCATTCCAATAAAATGTATAATTTCTTTTTGACCAATATTAATTTTCATAAAACAGTTTTGTAATTTCTTTTTCTATATACTTAAAAACATCTTTATCATTATGTTTCTTTTGATTTATTTTTATCAATTCCAGCATTGATTTATCCTGATGTATGGATTGAAGCAAATTAAATAGCTCGTTTTTTATATTTTTTTCTTCGATCATATATCCATAACCTTTTTTATAAAAAAATTGAGCATTTTTAAATTGGTGATTTTCTGAAGATGAGGCTAATGGTATTGATATTATTGGAATTCTACAATTTAAAATTTCGGCAAGAGCAGAAGATCCTGCTCTTGTTATTACTAGATTAGATAAATTATAGTAGTGTAAAATATCAAAAGTAAAACTAAACAATTCGTAATTAATTTTATTATTTTCATATTTCTCTTTTAGATTTGATTTTTGTTCTTCTAAACATTGTTGATAAACTTTGATATTAATATTATTTTTTTTACAATCTATAAAAATGTCAGGTAGTATTTCTGCAAAAATTTTTGCAGCTTGGCTTCCACCTAATACTAAAATATTCAAATTTTTAATTGCTTCATCTTTATCGGCTCTTAGAGAGTATAAAATATTTTCTCTTAGGATATTTCCGATAACAACAATTTTATCGTTAAGTTTTTTTTTGACCCCTTCGGTATCTTTATAGGATATGAAAATTTTTTTTGCAAAAGGCGCAAGATAACGATTGGCTTTTCCCATTAATAAATTATTCTCATAAATTATGAACGGAATCCTTAAAATTATACCGGCTAAACAAATTGGAAAGGATGCATACCCCCCCATTCCAAAAATAAATTTTGGTTTACTTTTGAATAAAACAATAAAAGACTTAAAAGTTGCAAATAAAATTTTGAAAAAAGATATTATTATTCCTTTTTTATTCAAAGTGGAGCTATTGATAATTTGAGTATTGTTAATTATTTCACCACTTATAAATTTAAAACCTCTTTTGTCAGTAGTTAAAATTAAATTAAAACCATTTACATTTAAATAATTAGCTAAACTTACCGCTGGAAAAACATGTCCTCCGGTGCCCCCGGTCGCTATAACTATACTTTTGTTGTTTTTATTCATTATGAATTCGATTTTTAGTATAATTTAATATCACTCCAGCTAAAATTGAACTTCCTATTAAAGACGAACCACCGTAACTTAAAAAGGGCAGAGTCATACCTGTTGTTGGTAATAAGCTTGTGTTCACACCAATATGTATAAAAGTTTGGAAAATTAATAAAGAAGATAAACCACAAAGAGAAATTTTTGAGTTTTCATTAGAAATTTTAATACAAAATTTTATTATTTTGTAAGAAATAAATAAAAAGATTAAAATTACAAATATAGATATTATTGAGCCAAATTCTTCGGTTATAACAGCTATTATATAATCGGTATGAGCTTCTGGAACACTTTCTTTTAAAATACCTTCGCCCATGCCTTGACCTGTAAGCCCGCCTTGTTTAATGGCTGCTAGAGCTTTATCTGATTGAAAACTATCACCTTTAGAGGGATCAAAAAAAGTATTTAGTCTATTAGCTATATAACCAAATTTTTCAGGCAGAATTATTAAAAGAACGACCAATGAGAAAAATATAAGACAAAATGTAAAGAATATATAGCTTATTTTTGTACCTGAAATAAATATTATCGACATCCAAGTTGTTATCAATAAAATAGATTGGCCAACATCAGGTTGATTTAAAAGTAAAAATATTATCAGTGTTAAAAGTATTAAGCTTAAAAGGTAAGAATATTTAGAATTTTTTTCTTTACTGCTGCAAATCAAACTAGCAGTTATCAAAACAAAAAATGGTTTAATAATTTCTATAGGCTGTAGGCGAAATACGTAAAAGTCTAGCCATCTTTTTGCACCTTTGATTTCTACTCCAAATAAAGGAACTAAAGTGAGTAAGATTAATGAAATTATGAATATTGGCAAAATAGTTTTTTTAAAAAAAGATATCTGCATATAAGAAATAATAAACATAACAGTAATTGCTAATACTGAGTATATTAAATGTCTTGAGAAATAGTGATAGAAATCTTTATTTAAACGCTCCCCAGCAAGTGAAGATGTTGACGAAAAAGAAAAAAAAATTCCAAGAAAAAATAATCCTAAAAAACTGAATAAAATATTTTTATCAATATTTCTCCAGTAATCTGCTAACCTTTCTGAGCTAATTAAATCTTTTAGCATTGTATTTTACCAGTTGTTTAAATTTCTCTCCTCTTTCCACAAAGTTTTTAAATTGATCATAAGAAGCACTTGCTGGGCTAAACAAGACAGTTGTTTTTTTTCTTTTTTCAAGAGATTGAAATATCTTATTTACCGTAAGACTTAAATTTTTAGTAATTTCAAATTCTATTTTTTTATTAATATTTTTAATAAAAAAATTTGTGAATTTACCAATAATATAGGCTTTAATAATTTTTTTTTTTATAATCATTTATTTCAATTTTATCATTTTTTTTTGGTTGTCCTCCTACAATCCAAATAATATTATCATTTGATTTTAAAGCGTATCTTGTGGACTCGAAAGAAGTTGCTTTCGAGTCATTTATAAATGTGCAATTACCAATTTTCAAAAAACTCTCATGCCTATGGGCTAATCCATTAAAAGATTTTAAAGATCTTAAAAAATTTTTCTTATTAACGTTAAAAAGTTTTACTATTGCATATGCAAATTGAATGTTGTC
>MDSV01246153.1_pt1 | contig 15901 bp, 12 predicted proteins | sample 810851 | NCBI WGS metagenome assembly MDSV01 (sample SAMN05326640, study PRJNA326480) | marine metagenome | isolation source: seawater | place: Atlantic Ocean: North East | collected 2012
AAAGCAGCGTTCATTGAAGGATTAATAAAATTATAATATTCATCTCCCAAGGGCCACTTTCGTTTTTTTTCTTTTGAGCCCGCTTTTTCATCTGGATGAGCATAAATGTTTCTTATCATAATAAACGTGTCAAAAAAATCCATCAGACCATTAGACCCAGGTGTTCTGCCTTTTAATATGGGACCAGAAATGTTGAGAAAATCATTGTCAGCTCCATCATTAACTATTTTTTTTAGCACATTAAATTGTAAAAAAAAGTCTGATACAGCTGCATACTTTTTGCCTTTTACAAACTTTTCTGCAAGTATTGTGTCTTTTAGTTCTTTTGAAAGAACCCTCATAAAAGAAAGAAATACTCCAAAACTTGGTTTCCTTGAAGAGTATTTATAAAACTCCGTCTCAAGAGGATCACTAATTATTCCGGATCGTTTATATTCTCCAAACATAATTCCGACTAAATAGGTTAGAAAAGATTCTCCTAAGTCTAACAATGATTTATGTTTTTCTGACGGGGCAGAATTGTCTCCTACTGAGTTCAAAGGAGTTACTAATTTTGAAGGGTATTTTTCTAATGATTTCATTTATTTACTTGTTAATATAACGTTGTTAATTTAGTGTTTTTTTGCAGTCAAAAAATTAATGTATTTAAATGCCATTCAGCTCTTTTAAATGTTTCTCCATGAGCTTTGTTCTTTCGTGATTAATTCCCATTTTTATTTTAAAAATATTGTAGGCTTTTTGGTAATATTCTTTTGCTTTGTTCTGATTGTTTTTTCCTTTGTAAATATCCCCTATATTTTCATATGTCTTGCCAATGGAAGGGTGATCTTCAGTGTAATGCTTCCTTTTTATAACGAGTGACTTTTCACAATAAATCAAAGCATTACCAAAGTCTTTAAGATCTCCATAAGCTGCGCCAATATTGTTGTAGTTTATACCTACCACAGGGTGGTTATCCCCTTTTAATTTAATGAAAATATTTAAAGATTTTTTATAATATTCTATACACTGTATATACTCTTCTTTTTTTCTTAAAACAAATCCTAAATTATTATAAATAAGAGCAGTAGAGTTGTGTTGATCTCCAAAAACTTTTAAACGTATGGCTAAAGCTTTTTTATAGTACTCAATGCATTTATCATTTTCCCCTTTTTTTTCTAACGAGCCTCCAAGACCGCTATAGCTTGTGGCGGTAGTACTATGTTGATCTCCGAAAACTTTTAAACGTATAGCTAACGCTTTTTCATAGTATTGTATAGATTTATCATATTCTCCTTTGTTTTTCCAAACTAAGCCAAGATTTCCGTAGCTTTTTGCGATAGAATTGTGTTGGTCACCATATACATTTAGACGAATGCCCAGAGCTGTCTCAAAGTGCTTAATCGCTTTATCATAGTCCCCTTTAGTTTGGTATATACTACCTAATTTACCAAAAATTATTGCTGTTTCTGGTTGATTTTCTCTATTTTGGCTCTGCAATATAGATAATGATTTATTGTAATAAAAAATTGCATCATCATGTTTAGCATTGTTTTCAAAGTAAGTTGCTAAATATTTAATCAGGTTCTCATTTTTTTCAAAAAGAGGGTTTTTTAAATTAAATTTTTTAAAAAATACCTCCTGCTCTTTCTTATTTAAAATTTTTAATGTTTTAAAGCCAATTATTAACTGATTTTCAGATGCCAGTTCGTTTTTGTTTATAGATCCCATTAAGAGTTCTCTACTTAAGTTTTTAAGTAGTAATTCGTCTAAGTTGTTTAAAAGCTTTTTTAGTGCTAACCAGTCTAAGTGGGTTGGGTTATCAAATAATGCCTTTAAGGTGTTTTCTGCACCAAAAGTTTTTATATACTCGGTTAGTGCTGGGATGGTCAATTCTAAGGTTGTCTCTCCATGGTCTATTAAATCTGAAATTAATTTTATTTCATTTTTTTCCGCACATTCAACTAGGTAACTCTGTATTGCGCTCGTTTTAATAAGAGAACTATTCTTTAACCATTTATTAATTAAGCTTATATTAATATTTAATTCATCAGTTAAATAAAGTCCAAGTAAATAAAACAGAAGTCCCTCCACTGTTAAACAGATATAAATATTATTTCCTTTATTAAACCTACTAAGCCAACCTAATGCAATTAGTCTACGGTAAGGGGCGTTTACTTTATGATCTGTAATAAAAGGTTCTAATTCCGAATCGTTTAATAGTTCTTCAAGTTCTAATTCATTGCTGTTTTTCTGCCAAACTTTTTTTGAAAGTATTTTTAATAGTGTTTTTTCTTCTTCTTTAAAACTTCTAAACCAATCCCTCCATACTTTTAGTTTTTTCTTTCCCTTTTTAGGCAGGGGCTTATTATGATAAGTATCTAAAAATATTCTTAGTATCAATGGATTTTTTATCTTTTGATAAAGCGATCTATCGTAGTCTGCAATATCCTTAAAGTTAAACTGGGGGTTATTTGTTTTTTTATTTTTTGTTGTATAAGTATTCCATGCGCCCTCTAACTCTATCATATTGAGAGGAGTTAACCAAAAGACTGCATCTGACAACTGTTTAACTTCTTCCTTAGACTCTGTGTAAAGTAGCTTCTTATTATCCCCTAAATCAAAGCGTTCCAGGTCTTTCTTCCCATTGACTCTACAGCTAACTACAAACTTAATAACTCCGGGAGCAAATAATTTACTTATTTCTTGAACCTCTTTCCAAATCTCCTTCTCAAACTGGGATTCGTTAATTCCATCGATTAAAATAAATAATGGGGCTTCTTGTTTCTGATTTAAAGAGTTATAGTCTTTTAAATTTTTATTCGGGTCAATGTTGAGTAAATAGCATATTTCCTCTTTCAAAGTTTTTTTAGCCATTCTACATGCCCTTATAAGTAAAGAGTTCAAATTGATTTCTTTGTATTGTTTCTGTATTTCAACTAGCAAATTCGTTTTGCCACTGCCTGCTTCTGCTGCTATAAAAAACACATTGGCCATTCCCCCTACCCAAGATCTTAATTTTGATTCTATAACCTCTCTAGATTGGTAAATGCCTTTAATAACTTTCCTTTCGTCCAATAAAGTTTGTAAAACAAACTGGTTTTCTTTAGCAATTCTTTCTTTGAGCAATTCTGCTGTAAAATTACTTGGTGAAAAAGGGGTTTCTACTTGTTTATCTCTAATTAAAAGATTTAATCTTTCTAGTGTTCTTCCACTTGTTGTTTTGTCTATTCCTTCAGGACTAAAAAATTTTATTGATTTTCCAGTGTAAGATTCATAAGCAAGTAATTTGGTTTCTTGGTCTGTAAGGGCAACTTCTCCAGGGACGATAAAAAAAGGAACCAAATTGATTCTTTCTCCAGTATTGTTTTGTAGCCAAATATTATCTTGAGTCTTAGACACTTCTACTTGGTGTATTTCTGCACCCTGTAGCTGCCAAGTATTTTTACCTTCGTTCTTAAAAATGACATAGTCTTTACACCAATTTAAACCAATTAAAAGGTCTTTAAATATAGGATAATATTGTTCCCAGAGCATTTCAGATTTTGCTTTATCCAGGGTTAGCCCATGACCTAAATAGCGGTTTCGAAAATTAATTAACATTCCTATTGCTGTAGCTTGTTGCTTTTTTAGCTGAACATCTCCCCTTGCGTCAATAATCTCAATTTCACCGTTATAGAGTTTTCTTTTCTTGCCTGTTTCTACCTTATTATAATATTCCTTTAGTTCGGGACAAAAGTATTCATGGTTATTTTCATTTAAAAATTGGAGTGTTTCCCTTATAAATGCATTCCAAGAACCAAATGACGGATGAGATAGATTATTATAAAAAGAGGCAATAATATTTTTATCCTTAAATGGACTATTGAAAAATTCACTTGCTGTTATTAAACCCATAAATTTAAGATAATTAAGAAGGGTGTCTTTTAATAAGTTAACCTTGGTCCATGCGTGTTTTTCTTTAAGCGTTCTCTCAAGCGGAAATGCAATTAAGTATGGGAGAAAAGAGGTAATCTTTCTTTCCTCCTCGCTGATTGTAATCTTTTGTGGTAGTTCTGTTTCGGTGTTTTTGCTTGGGGCTTGAACCAAATCTTTAATCAAGTCTTTTATTTCTTTAACGACATCTTGTAATTCTTGTTTGGATACATATTTCTCTTCGATTTCAAATAAACTAATTTTACATACGGGACACCTTCCTTTCGATGGAAAAGTTGCTTGTGATAAGCCAATTGCACAATTAGGAGTTTTGCAAATAAACATTATTAAATCTAGTAATAATTTAACTCTCCTGTAAAATTTTTTATGCCCTAGGTAAAAAAAGTATTCTTTATTTATTTACAAGCGTTAATATTTCGTTAAAACTTGATTTATCAATGTTTAAAACTAGGAATATTAAAAATTAATCTCTTTATTTTTTTAGTTATTGTCAGGTTTACTACTTTCGCCTCTTTAACTTATGAGATTATTGATTTTCTTCTTGTTTTTGTTGAATTGTTTTTCTTTTTTTTCACAAGATGATGATATAAGACATTTACATATTCATTTCAAAGTGACTAATGCCTTTGGTGAGCTAACTAACCTAATCGTAAGAGAAATTTATGAAGACGGAGCTATAGATACTATATACACTGAAAAAGCCAATCACTCAATAGATATTGATGTAAATGAACATGTACTATTAGAATTTATTTGTAAAGGGCATGTCACTAAAAGAGTGGCTTTCAATACAGATGTTCCTGACGAACTAAAGGTGTTGCCATTTTTTGATCTTGTCGTTGAATTGATTGAAGAAGACTTGCTCAACTCCATAGAAAATAAAGAAGAAATACAAACATTAATGGATTTTCCCATGGGTTATATTAAATACAGTCCCTCCACTAGGGACTGGTATAACTCTCAATTAGAATTTACTAAAACTATAAATAAGCTAATTAAAAAAAGTTTTAAGTAAGCTTTCTTTGCTCTATTTTTTCTTTAATCTCTACCTTTTCTTCACTAGAATACATTTACTTTACAGCGTGAATACAGAAGATAAAACTATTTTTTTTCACGTTGGGATAAGTAAAACAGGCAGCACTTTTTTACAAAATAGGGTTTTCCCATTAATTAAAAAACTTCATTATATACCTACGAATCGATATAGAAAAATATTTTCAGATTTAAAAAACTTAAAAAAAACACGAGTTCTTGTTTCTAGAGAGTTGGACCGGCAATTTGAAGCAGAAATAATTCGCTTTTCTAACCAATATAAAAATGTAACGCCAATAATTGTTCTTAGGAAACATGAGGAGTATTTTGCCTCTCAATACAGGCGATTTGTTAAAAACGGATTTAAAGGAGAGGTCCATGAATTTCTTTGCTTAAAAGAGGATAATGGTTTTTTTAAAAAAATTCATTTTAACTTTCTTCATCAAATTGATTTTCTCAAAAAGCACTTTAATAAGAAGCCCATTGTCCTATTTCATCATGATTTGATATCCGACCCTTTAAATTTTATAAAAACTTTCTGTCTGTTGACTAGTGCGGAAGTGGACCTAGATAACATCAACTTTAGGAAAAAACACAGTTCTTACAGTGAAAAACAGCTTAAAACAATTAAAGCTGCTTCAAAGTGGGTTAATTTAGAGAAAAGACGTGTTTTTAAAAATCCGATTTTACATCTCTTTTGGCGGTTTTTTCAGGCTTCGTTAAGGTATGGAATATTGTATTTTTCTATATTATTGCCTAATTTTATATATAGTAAAGAGCCGCTAATTGACCCTATCTATCTAAAAAAAATTAAGCACTATTTTAAGGACGATTGGGAGGCTTGTTTGAATTATCAAAATGAAAAAAAATGAAAAAAATATTCGTTTTATTAACTTTATTATGGTGGACTCCTTTGTTTTCGCAAGTAGGCACCGTAAAGGACAATCTAAGTTTGGAAAGTAAAATTCTGAATGGAGAAAGAAAATATGCCATCTATTTACCACCAGATTATGAAATTTCAAAAAGAGATTATCCCGTTTTATATTTATTACACGGTTCTGGAGATGACCAAACTGGTTGGGTTCAGTTTGGGGAAGTTCTTCAAATTGCAGACAAGGCCATTTTGCAAGGAAATGCAACAAGCATGATTATTGTAATGCCCGATGCGAACAGTGTTAAAAAAGGGTACTTTAATTCTATTGACAAAAAGTGGAATTATGAAGATTTTTTCTTTCAAGAGTTTGTTCCTTTTATAGAAAAAAAATATAGAATAAAGTCGGAAAAAAGATTTAGAGCAATTGCCGGTTTATCTATGGGTGGTGGTGGCGCTTTTATTTATGCCCTGAGACACCCCGGTCTATTTTCTTCAGCTTGTCCTCTAAGTGCAAATATGGGCCACCTATCTTTGGAGAGTTTTACTAAGTCGCATGAAGAAAGCATAAAAAACCTTAAAAGAGCCACCGTTTATAATTACTACACTAACCATAATGCCTTGTCTATAATTAAAAACCAAAGTGACGAAAAGATTAAAAGTGTTAAATGGTATATAGACTGTGGTGATGATGATTATTTATACGAAGGAAACTCTCTAGTGCATATTGCCCTTAAAAAAAGAAATATTCCGCACGAATATAGGGTGAGAGATGGTGCTCATAATTGGACTTACTGGAGAAGTGCTCTTTCCAGTGTATTAGAATTTGTTTCTGGCTACTTTCATCAATTATAAGGTATTAAAACCGCTTTTTGAATAAATAAAGGTTTTTTTAGAAAAGGTTTAGTGGTTCATTATCTTTTTTTTCTAAATAGGTCTTAATTAAATTTCGTTTTCGCATTGATCGCAACTACAGTCGTCCCAAACTAATAAAAGACAATCTCCACTTAAAATACCCTTGGAGTAGGAGATTTGATTGTTAGAAGATAGATGAAGAGCCCATTTTATTTCTTCTGAATCTATGTAATCATTGTAATCTAATTTATTCCATGTATACTGGTATTCCGAGTGATTGTATCCCGGCGAATCCTCTTTTAGAGCGTTTATACAATCTGTAATAATATTTGATCCATGCCCGCTATCACAGGCATAATATACAATTTCAGTACTTAGAAAAATCTCCTCAAACAACATATCTTCTTTTTCTTCCTGAGCATTTGTTCCAAGTTTTTCAAAAAAATCTTTTTTTGCTTCTTCAAAAGAAAATTCATCTAAATTATAATAAATGGAAAATTCAAATTTTATTTCCCATAAAGTAAAATCTGTGTTTTTTATATTGATTTCTTTCTTTTTTGTACTTGGTTTAAATTATCATTAAAACTATATAATGAATGCACATAACAAAGTCTATAGCGCGAACTCGTTTTTTACAAACATTTAAAATACTCAAATGGCTCCCAGCATGAAATACATTTGTACATTGCTTTACAAGCAGTAGAACTAAACTGACTCACCATTTCTGTTTCTTTGGATTTACAACGTGGGCATTCAATCTTAACTTCTTTTCCTAAAATAGTTTTTTTATCCTGAGATTTATAAGCTGGAGGTGCTATACCATAGCTTTTTAGCTTTTCTTTGGCTTCTTCGGTAATCCAATCTGTGGTCCAAGCTGGATCATATTGCATTTTAATTTTATACTTTTTCACCTTAAGCAAAGCTAATTGTTCTTTAATGTCCTTCTGAAACCGGTCCATTGCAGGGCACCCTGAATAAGTTGGAGTAATAGTAATAATTAAGCCGTCGTCTTGTTCCTCAATACTTCTTAATACACCCAGCTCTTTTATAGAAATAACCGGGATTTCTGGATCTGGAATATTAGAAATTGCGCTCGATATTTCATTTATATTAAACACTTTTTAAATCCATTTTGCCGTAGGAGGCATTGACATCATTATTGCTTCTGTAGACCCTCCTGTTTTCAAGCCAAACAAAGTGCCTCTATCCCATATTAGATTAAACTCCACATATCTTCCCCTTTTCAAGAGCTGTTGTTCTTTTTCTTCTTTGGTCCAGGGTTCGTCCTTATGTCTTATAATTATTTCAGAAACAGCCTCAACAGTTCTTAATCCAACGTCCTTTACAAATGCAAAATCCTGCTCCCAGTTTCCGGAGTTCATATAGTCAAAAAATATACCGCCTTCTCCCCTAGCTTCTCTTCTGTGAGGTAAATAAAAATATTCGTCGCAATTTTTTTTAAATTTTGGATAATAGTTCTCATTGTGATAGTCGCAAGCTTCTTTCATTTTTTTATGAAAATGTTCCGTGTCTTCTTTGTTTATTAGTGTGGGGGTCATATCTGCCCCTCCTCCAAACCAGTTTTCTCCAGTTGACAAAAACCTTGTATTAAAATGAAATGCCGGCACTTTTGGAGACTGCATATGGGCTACTAAGCTTATTCCTGAAGCCCAATAATTAGGTGATTGTTCTGTGCCCTTGACTTTGCTCCTATATTCTTCACTAAACTGTCCTGATACAGTTGAAATATTTACTCCCACCTTTTCAAAAACACGTCCCCTCATAATACTCATTTCTCCTCCGCCCTTGCCCTTATGTTTCCACTTTTTTCTTTTGAATAATGAGCCATCTATTTCTTGGAAAACAGTGCAAAAATGATCTCTTAGCTCTTTAAACCAATATGCCGCAGCACTCTTTTTTTCTTCAATTTCCTTCATTTAACCGCTATTTTATTGGTCTTTTTTATGCCATTCTACATAGCTACTTGGCGTTTCTCTTAGAAATGCTGAGCACAAAACCACCTTTGTGTTTTTTTCAAAACCATTAGAAACAATTTCTACTATCTCCAATAACATATTTTCAGTAGTCGGTTGGTAATCAACATATCTGATTCTTTCATTTTTTCGCTCCAAGCCAAGAAACCTAGAGTCGCTTCTTAAAATAAGGCGGTGGTCAAATAAAGGCTTGATTTTTTTAGTTAAAAAATCTTTAATGTCTCCAAAGTCTACTACCATTCCTGAGTTTGAAACGCTTTTATCTTTTTCAGGTTCTCCCAAAAAGGTTAAAGTTAGGTGATAATTATGACCATGAATATCTTGACATTTACCCGCATAGCCGTCTAGAGCATGGGCCGCCTCAAAGTCAAATTCTTTTGTAACTCTTATTTTCAAAACAATAATTTAGTGGCAAATTTATGAATATCTCTATAATTGTTCTTTTAGTTGAGCATATTAAGTGTTAATTGTGAACTTTATTCAGTACATGTGATGTTTTTACTTTAATTTTATCCCTAGTGAAAGAACATAGTCAGGCATATTTATCTCTTTCTAATCAATTAAATAAGTTTATTGATAAACATTACCGACTAGTTGCTCTAAAAGGCCTTTTGGTGGTGGGAGTGCTTTCCATTGGGATATTTTTTGGGGTGATTTTATTAGAACTTCTATTTCATTTTTCTTCTTTAGGCCGTTCCATTCTTTTTTTTGGAAGCATTGCGGTGTTATTTTATGCGTTTAGTGCTCAGTTTATTTACCCTTTAGCTAAATCACTTCGTCTATTTTCCAGAATGGACTTTAGAGAGGCGGCCCATCTAGTTACCAACCGCCTGCCTGAAGTTACAGACCAATTGCTTAATGCTATTGAACTTGAAAATGAGCCCAATAACTTTAAAGGCGACCTTGCTGCTGCCTCCATTACCCAAAAAGCCAATAAGGTGCTTAGTTTTAACCTTTTAAACTCCCTTTCTTTTGTAGAGCATAGAAAATATTTAGTTGGGTTTTTAGTGGTTTTTGGAATTGCATTTCTTTGTTCCGTTTCATTCCCTACTTTTGTCTCAGGACCCCTTAAAAGAGTAGTACATTTTGAAAAGAGTTTTATTCCTCCCAATCCTTTTGAGTTTCAAATCAACAATAATAAGCCTCTAGTTGTTTTGGAGGGGGAAGCTCTCCAAGTTAATATTAGAACTATTGGCGCTGTTGATCCGGAACAACTCTTTTTATTTGTTGATGATCAACGTTTTTTTCCAATTAAGGTTCAAAAAAACAACTTTACACATAATTTTAGATCTATAAAAAGTAGTTTTAATTTTACCTTAATTGACGGTAAACAAGACTCTGTTTTATTTACCGTTAATGTGCTTCCTAAAGCACAAATAGTATCGGAAAAAAAAATAGTTGCTTATCCGGCATATACAAAACTAGAAAACGATACCTTTTATGATTTAAGTAGATTGATATTACCAGAAGGCTCAACTATAAAGTGGAATATTAATTGCTTAAATACTCTAGATTGTAAGGTTATTTTTACAGATACTGTTTTTATGGGAAATAATAACCCCTTGATATTTAATTATGCTCCAAAAAACAATCAAGACTATTTAATTTACGCTAAAAACAACTTCTCAACATATAAAGACTCTAGTTTGTACAATATCGAGCTAGTTAAAGATCAGTTTCCAAAGATTTTTATTGAAGACTTGGTAGATAGTAATGATATTAAAAAGCATTTATTCTACGGTGAAATTTCCGACGACTATGGCTTTTCGAGTTTGTCTTTTCATTGCGAAAATAAAGACAGTATTGTTTTTGAAAAGCGGCTCGTTTTTGAAAAGGGCATTCGGTCTGTTTTTTCGTTGGAGCTTGACTTTAGAAAATTAGGATTGAAAGCTGATGAAATTATGGAATATTATTTTGTGGTTCAGGATAATGATGCTGTAAATGGCCCTAAAAAAAGTATTTCAAAAAAAATGTTTTTTCGGGAACCCTCCAAAAAACAGATTAAAGAGCTAGCCAAAGCAAAAAGCGAATCCCAAAATAAGTCATTTAGCTCTTTGCAAAAAAAAATGCATAGTCTTAACTCTCAACTTAACGAAATAAAATCCTCTTTGATTAATAAAAAAACTCCTAATTGGGAGGATAAGTCTTCGCTAGAAAACTTTCTCAAAGACCAGAAAAAACTTCAAAATGATTTGGAAGAGCTTAAAAATAAATTGGCGAAAGAACTGAACAATGATCAGAATGATAGGTCAGAAGATATTCTTAAAAAGCAAGAACAAATTAGCAAAATGATGGAAGAGCTAATGTCTGATGAAATGAAAAAGCTTCTAGACGAACTCTTTGAGCTGGCCCAAGAAATGAATAAAGAAAAAGTACTAGACAAGTTAGACGATATTGATTTTTCCCAGGAAAATATGATAAAGGAATTAGACAGAACTATTGAGCACTTTAAAAAAATGGAAATAGAAAAAATGGCTAAAGATATTTCCAAAGAATTGAAAGATTTGGCAATAAAACAAGATGAATTGTCGGAAAAAACTTTAAATAAAGATTTTTCTGAGTTTAAAAAAAATCAAGAACAGGAACAACTTAAAGATGAGTTTAATGATATCCAAAATGACCTTTTTGATCTTAAAAAGAAAAATAAAGAGCTTTCTAATCCAAAAGACCTAAATACCGATGAAAAAGAAATGGAGATTAATAAGTCTATGGAAAAAAGTATCGAAGAACTGTCTGATAATAAACTTAAAAAAGCAAAAGAACAGCAGGGTCAGAGCAGTAAAAGCTTGAAGGACCTGGCTGAATCAATGGACAAACTTGGCAGCAATGGTTCAGAGCAGGAAGAAGAAGACTTAGAATCATTAAGAGTCCTGTTAGAACATTTAATCACTTTTTCATTAGATCAAGAAGAAGTTCTTAATGACCTTAAGACCACTAAGGTTAAAGATCCTAATTACGTAAATATTGGACAGAGTCAAAGAAAGCTAAACGATGAGATCAAAATAATTGAAGATTCCTTAACTGCTTTAGGCTTGAGACAAATCATGTTAAGTAGTAAAATAAATAAAGAATTGCAAACCATCAAAAGGTCTCTTAGTTCAAGCATTAAAAACTTAACGGAAAGAAGAACAAGGAATGCTCAAATTGAACAACAAAAAGTAATGATGCATACAAATGAATTAGGGCTATTGTTAAGTGAGATGATGAATCAAATGCAAAACAATATGCCTGGTTCTGGGCAATGTAACAAGCCTGGAGGTAAAAATAAAAAGCCAGGAAAAGGCCTACCTCAAAGTGCGGAGCAAATGAAAAAACAAATAGAGTCTATGAAAAAGTTTTTGGAGGGCAAAAAGAAAGGTAAAAATTCTGGCAATAGCAACAATACTTTTGAACAGCTTGGGAGAATGGCTGCAGAACAGGCCGCATTAAAAAAACAATTAATGGAAATAAGCCAAGAACTAAATAAAGATGGAACTGGAAAAGGAAATGGTATAAAAGAAATAATTAAAAAAATTGAAGAAGTGGAGGATGAAATTATTCAAAATAACATTACACTGTCTTCAATTGATAGACAGCAAGAGATCAAAATAAAAATGCTGGAACTAGATAAAGCATCTAAGGAACAAGAAGAAGAAGAGAAAAGAGAGTCCAAGGAATCTTTAGAAGATTACAAGAAAAATAACTCTGATTTGTTTGAAGAATATCTTCAATTAAAAAGGGGGGAAGTGGAAATGTTAAAAACAATTCCTACTAATTTGAAACCTTATTATAAAAATAAAGTAAATAAGTACATAAAATTTATTGAAAAAAATTATGATTAGTATTGTAAACCCTGAAATAAAGCATCTTTCTCTCGCTTCTGAGCCCAATAGCTTACTATCTTTGGAAAGTTGGGTAAACTCCATTTGCGATGGATATAAAATTAGCGTCGAGCTTTATGGGAATATATTAATTGCGCTTTCTGAAGCGGTCAACAATGCTATAATTCATGGAAACGAAAACCATATAGAAAAAAAAGCAACTATTATTTCTAAAATTGAACAAAAAAAAATTGTTTTTTCTGTATCTGACGAAGGTATTGGTTTTGATTTTACCCAACTTCCCGATCCAACTTTGCCTGAAAATATTGAAAAGCCCCAGGGAAGAGGCATCTTCTTAATGAAACACCTCTCAGACGGGGTGGTTTTTGAGGAGCCCGGAAATAAGGTGGAAATCACCTTTAAAATATGATTTTTGGAAATTTCCTTCCATAAAAAAGGAGTCTATTTAGTTGTAAAATCTTCCTTGTTAAAAGAGTGGATTAAAAAAACTTTAATTCATTTTGGAAACAAAAATGCAGAAATTGATGTCATTTTTTGCGATGACAACTATCTAAAAAAAATCAATTTTGAATACCTAAAACACAACTACTTCACAGACGTTATCACTTTTGACTATTCAAATAAAAAACTAATAAAAGGAGATATTTTTATTTCAATTGATAGGGTAAAAGATAACGCCAAAAACTATAAGGTATCTTTTAATGATGAATTATTTAGGGTTATTATTCATGGTGTTTTACATTTGTGCGGTTTTAATGATAAAACTGTGAAAGAAAAAGAAGAAATGAGAAAACAAGAAAACTTTTTTTTAAATATAAACCCCTGTAAATCAACTGATTAGTTGTGTTTCACGTGAAACAAAATGCTTAAAGAATATGACATAATTGTTGTTGGAGCTGGTCACGCTGGCAACGAAGCTGCTGCAAGCGCTGCTAGAATGGGCTCATCTGTTTTGCTAATCACGATGAACATGGAGACTATTGGACAAATGAGTTGCAACCCTGCAATTGGAGGAATTGCTAAAGGTCAAATTGTAAGAGAGATTGATGCGCTAGGCGGTTACACAGGCTTAGTTACAGACATTAGCTCTATACAGTATAAGTTGTTAAATCGTTCTAAAGGGCCTGCCATGTGGAGTCCAAGAGCCCAGTGTGATAGAAAACTTTTTAGTGCCACTTGGAGAAGGATGCTAGAACGAATAGAAAACCTTGACTTTTGGCAAGATGTGGTAGAAGAAGTGGTGGTTAAAAATAACAAAGTAAGTGGTGTAAAAACCAGTATGGGTCTTGAAATAAAAGCGAAAACTGTTGTTTTAAATAGCGGGACCTTTTTAAATGGCTCTATACATTTAGGAGAAAAGGAGTTTGGTGGTGGGAGAATGGGAGAAAAAGCAATTAAAGGAATAACCTCACAACTAGAAAGCTTAGGGTTTACTTCTGGAAGGATGAAAACAGGAACCCCTGCCCGTGTAGATGGGAGAAGTATTGATTTTAAAGCAATGGAAGAGCAGCCAGGGGATCTTAAGCCTGGAAAATTTTCCTACTTTAATGATACAGAGGCTTTGAAAAAACAAAAAAGCTGTTTTATAACGTATACCAACTCAAAAACTCACGAAGTTTTAAGAAAGGGATTTGATCGTAGTCCGCTATTTAACGGGGCCATTAATTCTGTTGGGCCTAGATATTGTCCATCAATTGAGGATAAAATTAACCGCTTTAGTCACAGGCCTAGACATCAAATATTTGCTGAACCAGAGGGCTGGGACACCATAGAGTATTATATTAATGGATTCTCAAGTAGTCTTCCTGAAGAAGTGCAGTTGCAGGGCTTAAGAACTATAAAAGGGTTTGAAAATGCTAAAATGTTCAGGCCTGGTTATGCAGTTGAATACGATTTCTTTCAGCCCACACAACTCAAGCACACCTTAGAAACTAAACTAGTTGAAAACTTATTTTTTAGTGGACAAATTAATGGAACCACAGGATATGAGGAGGCTGCTTGTCAGGGCTTGGTAGCTGGAATAAATGCACATTTAAAATGCAGAGAGGCTGAACCTTTTTATTTAACTAGAGACGAGGCTTACATTGGTGTCTTAATTGACGACTTAATAACAAAAGGTACTGAAGAACCTTACAGGATGTTTACATCTAGGGCAGAGTATAGAATTTTGCTCCGACAAGACAATGCAGACACAAGACTGACAAAAAGGGGGTTTGATTTAGGACTTATTACAGAAAACAAATATTCTCAGTTTAAAACGAAAAAAGAAGAGACACAGATTTTAAAAAAGTTTGTCAAAAAACTCTCGCTAGAACCTGGCGAAATCAATGCCTATTTAAAAGAAAAGAATTCTTCTGAAATAAAGCAAAAAGTAAAAGCCCCAAGCGTTATATCTAGACCAGGAATAAAAATAGACGAGTTGGCAGAAAGATGCCAAGAATTAACTGGATACATAAAAGAAAACAAACACAGCAAAGAGGTTTTAGAGCAAGTAGAAATTGACATCAAATATAGTGGTTACATAGAAAGAGAAAAAGAAAACGCAAATAAACTAAAAAGGTTAGAGTATGTAAAAATTCCTAGCGATATTAACTATTTTAAGTTTTCTTCTTTATCGAACGAATCAAAAGAAAAATTAAACGCTATTCGACCAGTTGATATAGGACAAGCTTCTAGAATTAGCGGCATTAAGCCATCGGACGTATCCATTTTATTAATTTACTTAGGGAGGTAGTTTCACGTGAAACATGATTTAGAAAATATATATTCCTGTCCAGTATGCAGCGGAAAATCTTTTAAAAATTTTTTAACGGTGGTTGATCACAATGTGAGTGGAGATAAATTCAACATTTCTGAATGTAATGGCTGTGGATTTAGATTTACCAACCCGAGGCCCAAAGAAAATTCAATAGGTAAATACTATAAAAGTGGCAATTATATATCTCATAATTCCACTAAAAAGGGCCTTATAAATAAAATATATCACGTTGTTAGAGATTATCAATTTAAAATAAAAAGAAACAACATTGCCAAAAGATTAGCTTCTAATGAAAAAAACTTATTAGACGTGGGGTGTGGAACTGGAGATTTTGTTAAATATTTAAAAAATAAAGGGTGGTCCGCCACCGGGGTTGAGACAGATGACGCAGCAAGGGCATTTGCAATAGAACAAAACAAACAGAGAGTTTTAAAAAGTGTGAAAAATCTAGAAGGCGAATCTTTTGATGTTATTACAATGTGGCATGTTTTAGAGCATGTTTATGATTTAAATAGTTATTTAAAAACACTTTTTTCTTTATTAAAGGATGGGGGCTTGTTAGTTGTTGGGGTGCCAAATAACGCATCTTATGATGCTGAATTTTATAAAGAAAACTGGTTTGCCTACGACCCGCCTATTCACTTATCTCATTTTA